>WLWD01000508.1_pt1 | contig 223365 bp, 139 predicted proteins | sample 6712731 | NCBI WGS metagenome assembly WLWD01 (sample SAMN12718690, study PRJNA576275) | sponge metagenome | isolation source: marine sponge | host: Mycale hentscheli | place: New Zealand: South Island, Marlborough, Capsize Point | collected 2014-11-01 | reverse complement strand
CGCCCATGCGCTCAACCCACGCAAACCTATTAAGAATCAATTAACTTTAATTGACTGTTGCTGGGGATCGTAACTTCAGGGTCGAAGCTAGAAGCTTACCAAAAATGGTGGAGAAATTAGTCTCTACCTAGGAGTTATAAAGTTACAAAGTTCTTAACTAAAAGAAAGTTTTAGCGGTCAGTGGAAAATATTTAAAAGCAGAAAATTAATCTGTTCTTTCTGAACCATATTTTCAATAATTTTGTCAAATTGGTTTTGTCAATTTTTTCCTCGATGTGTATTTATTCATACTTTTATGCAATTGTGGTCTTGTTGTGCCACTATTTTGAAAAAATAAACTGACAATTTTTATTACCTTGCTATTGTACGCAGCTTCACAAAAAATAAAGCATTAATTGACTACCACTTAGCATAGGCGGCGGAAGCAGTTAAAACTTGGGGGGGGGGGGGGGGGGGGGGGGGGCTCAACCTAATTAGCTATAAACTACAGTGTATATCTTTGCTAGCAATGAGTTTTGACTGAAACTGTTTGGGGTAGTGTTAGCTAATACACTGTAAATATTATGATTTTTCAATAATTGAATAAACCTTGAAATTTAAGAATGTAATTATAAAAACAAAACAAAAGACAACACACACATAAACATTCACTGTCAAAAAGTTGGGGAGGGGGGCTCTGCCCCTACTATTCAAAGTTGGGGGGGGGGGGGGGGGCTAGAGCTCCCTGAGCCCCCACCTTCTGCCGCCTATGCTTAGAGCGTGAAATCTTGAGAAGTTACAGGTTATCTGGAATAACGGAGAGGGGCTTAAGCCAGAGCATTTTGCTCTATTTAACGCTCCAAATCTTCCAACGTCGTCCCTCTACATCCGATCGGAGTTACTGCACACGTGAGTGAAGTCTTTGATTTAACTAAGTTTGCTATAATTGTGTTAGGACAAATTATACCTGAATCACAGAAAGCTAGCTAGCTTATAGTACAGTTGGCTATAGTCATATTTCAGCCTTCCACCTTGTCAAACCCCCCACACCCCCTTTTCTGTGTCCAGATATGCCTCCTCTGGAGGAAAGTCTTGCTGGAGAAGAAATCATATCCATCTTCACTTGCAGAATTGGATGTAAATCTATCTCAGACATCAAACATATTACTTGCTTACATTATAAATATTACATTCACATTGCATTTATTTTATAGTACTTATTTATCTCAATTTATTTTTGTTCATCAATGAAGACTGAAGCTATGCTGACAGCTTTCTTATGCTGGCCACATTTGTAATATGTTCCAGCAATTGTCTTGCAAACTTGACTTGACTGGATCCCTACAGCTCACACACAGACCATATAATTTACAAGTGCAGCTATTATAGCCCCCCAAATTTACTTGGGTCTGGCTAACAATCCTTATCTGTACAAGGTTATTAAAGGCTGACCACCACAACCTTACAACTTAGCACCCTTAAATTTTGTTTTGTATATCTTCCTAAAGATGTAACTACCTATGTTTCGAGTAGCTAATTACCATTCCTAGATTCTGAGGAGGTATACAAAATAGGTTTCAGAACTAAAATAAGACTTCACGATTTTCAGGAGAAGCAGGTTGCTGACAAACCCCGCCCATTACCTGATTCATCTACTTTTTCAGTCTCGGGGCTGCCAGCTCCATCACAAAAATTACTCAAAAATTTTAACTCGATTTCTCTTTAGTTTAATTAAAAAATTGTTAAGTATAAAAAAGAAAAACAAGAAAGAAAGATTCACATGCACCAGCTTTTCTTGTTGGCTATGTTGGGTGTGGCAACAAACGTTACCAGATAGAATGGTGCCAAGGACTTTAGTGTAGGACATAGGAGCGCTAATGAGGGTGAATGGAAGTAGTGCTAAAAGGACTGTGTTAAGACACCGTTGAGTTGGGACGTCTGTATAATGTATATCCTGTATTTGTACCAAAGAGTATCTATCTTACTTACTACTTCACTAGCTCACTATAGATAATCTATGAGCTGTCAACTACACACACTATAGGGCCTGTCTTCTAAACTTTCTTGAAAATGACACCTGAAAGTTTTAATATTTTAAACTAATGAAGTGATATAATAGCCATAGCTAACAAATCAAAAGGCGATCCATGAATCCATTAATAATATTATTACTGTTAATTGCTAACCAGATAGAAGCAGAATAATAACATTATCAAAATTTAATATGCTGCAAATAAATCCTTGGTGAATTTAGTTGCCTGCATTTAACATATTCCCTTTGTGACTTTTCCTCTAGGCCTTTTTAACAATAATAATGACCACAGTCACAAACGGCATATTCTTAGATAATACATCCATCACTGTAGTGGCACTTTTTGAAGTACAATCTTTTACATGAAAATGGCCACATGAATAGTACAATGTACTTCACTTCAGAGTCAAATGCCCGCACCGATTTATAGCATTTCTGCATGACGAGATCTTCTGCATGGCATTTCCCTTCTTCAGGTCTGGCTGTGATGTACTGAGTCAACTAATTATCTGGCGGTAACTGACTATTAGCTATTGCGGGTTGCTAATTGCTATGCAGCCATCTTGGTGAAGATTCAACAGCTCTTTCTTTGATGAAGACAAGCATGCTGCTGCAGAGTGTTTTTTGCTCAATTAATGTCTTGGTAAAAGATTTAGTCTGGAGCCTAAGTATAGATATTAGAGTTGCATCAAAATGGGCAATTCTCTCTTTGTCAAAATAATTCCATTTCCTATCTTCACCGAATTAGAATCTTTATGTAGGCAAGTGAGAGAAACTCTCAGACAGAATTAAGAGTATCTAATTGTATAATATGCAGCTACAGAAAACATAATGAACATTTTAACCTCACTTTTAGTAACTATGGATACATAGCTGCCAGGCCATTTTAACTACACTTAATTCAAAGTATTTTATTAAACTGAAGTTAATTTATTGTAGTTTATAAATTCATACAAACTTCCTTTAGCCATACCCTTTTCTGCTCTAGAATACTGCGAGCTGTTTATGAATATTTAGACTGGGACTATGTATTTTTAGTCAGTATTCTATCTAAAATACAGAAGTGGGAAACATTGTTACATTGGACGTCTGGGAAATTTGTACAGCAGATATATGGTATACAGTCAGAAATTGTTTTATCAATCTAGAAACCTAGGTGAAGCACCTCAGTCAGAATCACTGCCTCATTCAGATATGCTGTTTTCCTTGTCTGTAATGATTCATACATAAGGATGAACTTCACATCAGAAGTGTTTCCAAAAAAAAAAAAGACTCATGGGTTTCTGAACTTGCTAAAGGAGTTCAAATTACTTCCTCACTGCTATGGCTGAAAGAATCACTCTTAATGTCAAAATCTATAGTCCCAGCTTAAAAAATCCATCATTCAAGCTTTAAAAAAAACCTAGCTATAATTCAAGCTTGAATGGCATCTAAAATGCCATAGTCCCAGCCTACAATGCCATATTATTTCTAGCTTAACCAGCCATAGTTCCAATTTAAAAGCCACAGCCTCAGCCTACAATGCCATATCTCTAACTTAACCAGCCATAGTAGTTCCAATTTAAAAGCCACAGCCTCAGCCTAAAATGCCATAGTCTCAGCCTACAATGCCATATCGCTAACTTAACCAGCCATACTTCCAATTTAAAAGCCACAGCCTCAGCCTAAAATGCCATAGTCCCAATTTACAATGCCATATTTCTAGTTTAACAAGCAATAGTTCCAATTTAAAGTTCTGTTTTGCCATCTGACATTGTTTGTGTATAGTAGATGGAGTGTCCAAGGTAACATTCAAGGAAACAGACTATTGAATTTTTAATTAATTTCAGACAATTCAAGTTTTAATTCATTTCATTTTAATATTACCTTTTATTGTTAAATTGATATCAAATTTTTTATTACATCAAAATGAATTAACAAGAAGTTTTCAATGTGGTTATTTATGGTTGTCAATGTGGGTTAATGTAAAGGTTCCAGACATATTAAATTAGTTACCAAGAAAGTTGCAGCCGAATCTTTACTTTGTTGTCATTCTTTGTTTATTTGTTTTTTGAGTCATAATCACACTTAATTGGGAATTTGTATATTACGTGCCATTAAAATCACGTGATTTTTTAAAATTTGTTTCTTAAAGTGGGAGCTTTATGCTTGCTGTAGAGGAATTTATGAACCATAATAAACACAACAACACACAATTTTGTGTTTGGGGGAGGGGCATATTTTCACTCAAGCAATAATTATAACAAAAGTATTTTTTTTAGTTGCCATAATCCCTCATAGAGTATGGGTAAAGGGTATATAGCAGTCAAGTCTAAAGAGATTAAAAATGGGTAAAGAATATTTGAAGCTGCAGGCAAGGTAATGAATTTTGGTAAAGGGTTTTCAGCTGGAGTAATAGTTTTGTTACAAACCCTACTAACCCGAGCTAAAACTTTGGAGTTTGTATACAATTCTCATCTTACAAAACCTTGCATAAATGAAGTTAGTTTTTTTACGGGCCAGGAGAACAGTAGGGCTTAGTCAATGGTTATTGTACCATTCACATGGAGATTTTAGTGTAGAATAGAAGTCTGCATCTAAGTAGCTAACTAAACTATAAGTTTAAGAAATGTTACCAGCTAATGCAGGCAGAAATCTTTGAGTTGAACCTATAAAGTATTCTGTTCAGGAAAGTTCATTTTATGCTGGTCAGGAACCTTCCAGGTTGACTAGACGGTACCATAGAAAACGTTCAGGAAAGTTCATCTGTACTGGTGCAGGCCAGGGACCTTCCAGGTGGACCTAGAAGGTACTATAGAAAAAGTGCAGGAAAGTTAACCTGTACTGGTGCAGGATATGTGACCTGCTGTCAGAATTCATCTGACCTGGTACAGGAAATGTGAAGTACAGGCCATGCACTCAACTGTCCTATACAATTCCGTTAGTCAGGAAATTCCAGATTTTTTCCTGTGTTTATAGCTAGTAAAAATAATATAACTTTGCCATTTTGTTATACATTGGCCATTCCATTATTTGTCTTAATAAGGTAGATGAAGTTGCATATTGTGGGTATTTCAAATGTACAAGAATTAGAAAAGAATGAGATTCAGTAGCTATAAGTGATCTCAGTTAGTCACATGTGATTATGAGTGGTTTTAAGTTATTCCAATGTCTGGACCTAATGACTTGTTGGTAACAGTGTGAGATGATCAGGTGGCCTTGTCAGGTAAATATATTCCAGACTCACTGGTACCAGAGTTGGATTTGGTCATCATCACATTCCGGTCTGATATTCAAAAAATAAATACTACCTTAGCCTAAAACAAAAAAGATAAGATGTTAATAATTTTATTATAATTGCCTTTTAAAGAGTGTGAACCTAGCTACATAGCATTGCAATCGATTTTATGAATATAAAATGATTCAAAATTTCAAACGCCAGATAAACATACAGATACACACAAGTGTACTATATTAATCTTTTGTTGCTTTTGCTGAAGGTTCCGATATAATTTATTCTAGACAAAAAAAAAATCTGAGACAAAAATTTTTTTTTTTTGTGAGATAGATTATTGCTAACTTTAGACACCCAAAAAATAAGAAGACAATTAGCTAGAGGACAGCAGTAATAGTATTAACTGAAATGGTTCCTGAGTCATGCTCATCACTATAGTCAGACAATTAAAGACAGAATTCCCATAGAGAAAACCTTGAAGTACTCTCCTGATCAAACACTAACCAAATAAGGTAGATTCTTGTACCCTGTCACCTTGCTTCTTTAACCCTGTTACCTGTTACAAACACTGCTATAATGGCTACAGCTAATAAATTTAATCTGTTTATTTCTCCTCCTCCTGACAATTTGAAATGTGTCATTTGTCAGGAGTTAACTGTTCTTATTGCTGTTCTACTTGCTAAAGATAATTTTATATTGTTATTTTTTAAGGAGTGCATTAACCATCAATATTCTGAATATGAAATGATTAAAAAATGTCAAACATCAAATAGACATACAGATACACACAAGTGTACTATGTAAATATTTTGTTGCTTGCGCTGAGGAAATATTTTCATATACAATTTTGTTCAGGCCACACCCTGAATGATGACTGTCGGGTTATGACTATTCTTATTTGTCTGCCCCTCCCTCTGTTTTCGTCACCCCTTTATAATATCACTTCACACATTGACTCTCAGACTAAACCCTTATTCACATCTGGGCCCATAGCCTGGCCTATAAAAGTGTCAGGTTAGGGCCCTCAGTTCAGTTGCTGTTCTTATTGCTGTTCTACTTGTTACTACTATTGTTGTTCTATTTGATACTACTATTGTTGTTCTACTTGTTACTACTTACATATCTTTAATTATAGTGCTTAAACATCAGTGCGATTTCCTGTGCCTAGCCTCTCAATTATTGTTCACTCGGAACACGTCTAATCAAATTTATCATAATTTTTTTTTTATCTGAGAAAAAAAAAATTATTGTGAGATAGATTATTGCTAACTTTAGACACCCAAAAAAAATAAGAAGACAATCTAGAGGACAGTAGTAGTATTAGCTATAAAGAGTTCCTGTAAAGAGATTCTTGCATCCGGTAACCCTGCTTCCTGGCATCTACCTTGTTTTCTGTTCTAGACACTGCTATAATGGCTACAGTTAATAGATTTGATCTGTTTATTTCTCCTCCTCCTGACAATTTGAAATGTGTCATTTGTCTGGAGGTAGCTAAGACTCCCAAGCAATGTGAAGACTGTGGCAAACTGTTCTGCAGTGAGTGCATTAAGAGGTATGGGAGAAAGCCTTGTCCTAACTGTAGGAAAGAGAACCCTAACTACTTTACAGACAAAAGAGGTGAGTCTACTAATAGCAAATGAAGCTGAACTAGAGCGCAATGTGTGTGTGTATGTTTGTAGGGGAGAAAGAGATAAAGGAGCTAGGTGTGAGATGTACTAGCAGAGAGAGAGGCTGTCCATGGACTGGGACTATTGGAACATTAGACACACACCTAGCTACCTGTGAGTATCTTCTGGTCACATGTCCCAACAAGTGTGAGGATGATCAATATGACGGACAGACACAACTCATGAGGAAAGACTTGGAGGAACACGTACAATCAAGATGTCTGAAGAGAGCCTTTGATTGCCCCCACTGTGGAGAGAAAGGAATATATGCTAGCATTACAGTAGAGCATGACAAAGTTTGTGATAAGAAAATGGTGGTTTGTCCTAACCAAGGAAGTGGATGTCCATTATCTGGGGAACAAGGAAAGACCAAGCAACACGTGAGTGTGTGTGAGTTCACTGAAGTAGCCTGTGCCTATGAGAGCCTTGGCTGTGGAGTGAGGATGATGAGGAAAGATGTAGAGAAACACAAGAGAGAAGCTAGAGAGAAGCACTTAGACTTAGCATTACATACTGTCAGCTCACGTGAAGAACAACACAAGACACTGTCAGAAGGAGAGGCACTTGTATTCAAACTACCAGGATATGCCAGCAAGAAAGAGAAGAATGAGAGATTCTACTCGACACCATTTTATACCCATCCTGGGGGCTACAAATTCAGCATTAGAGTTTATGCTAATGGAGTTATTGATGGTGCAGGCACACATGTGTCTGTAGTCACTGAGATATCAGAAGGTCGCTATGACAACCAGCTATCATGGCCTTTCAAGGGAAGTGTCACATACCAACTATTAAACCAGTTGGCAGATGACACACATCATCACGCTGTGAACGTATTTACTGACACTAGTGACATGCAGGTTGGTAGTTGTAGAGGTTATCAACAATTTTTTCCTCACTCTTCTCTCTGCCCTGGCCCAGCCACCAACACACAGTACCTCCTGGATGATACACTGTACTTCAGAGTGTCAGTGAAAGTGGACAACCACAAGCCATGGCTGGTCTGCACTGACAAAGTAAACATGGACTCCATCAAAACAATAAACAACAACAAATCATTGAAGGATGGGGAACAAATTGTCATTAAAGTAGCTGGATATAGTTCAAGGAAAGCTACTGCGAATATTTACGATAGTGACTCCTTCTACACTAGTCCTGGTGGATATAACATGTGTGTTAGGATATATCGCAATGGATATGGTCATGGTACTGGTACACATATGTCAGTGTCTGCTAAGCTATTAAAAGGTTCCTATGATGCTAGTCTGTCATGGCCCTTTGTGGGAACTGTCACATTCACACTACTCAACCAGTTATCAGATGAGAACCATCGCACTATGACACTGGAATGTAAAAAGACTAATAATCGTAACATTGGTGACGACAGGGGCTACCCACGGTTCATCTCACAGTCTGTACTCTTTCAAGATCCTGTGAAGAACACACAGTACCTCAAGAATGACACTCTGTACTTCAGAGTGTCTGTTCAAGTGAAGGACTCCAAGCCCATGGCTGACATGTACTAATGAATAACTTATGATTAGCTGATTTATTGAGAATGTTTCTTATATATGTTATATGCTGTATTTTTTCTAATTGTAAGATTGTTTGGTTGAAAATACCTATTTATGATGTGAAATTTGAAAAGCTGACATTGAGGTTGACCTGACAAGACTTGAGGTTGGGCTGGGATTAATTTCTTTTTGCTGAAGTAAAACGATCTGATCATGCCTTCCAATTTTTTTTTAGTTATTACTCCGTTGTTGTTTTTTTAACAAGGAAATACCCAACACTCACAAAGTGCCTTAGGTACACAATGAAGAGCTTAAACATTACTAGAGATGGTTAGCCAGTTTTCAGAGAAAACAGCAAGCATTTTATTAATGACTCCGTATTTCATTTGGAAAATTTAGCAATCTTCTCACATCCTACTTCAAAACTGAAGTAGTATTGCAACCAAGGAATAGATTTTTGAAAAATGCAACAACAATATCATCAACAATAGTTCCACTTTAGGTTCAGGAGCACATCTCTCAATGAGAATAACTATGTTGCATAGCTAATACAACAGCTTTGCCATTTTGTAATACATTGGCCATCCCGTTTTAGTCATAATATACTATCAGGTATATAGAGCTGCATATTGTGGGTATTTCAAGTATACAAGAATTAGAAAAGAAAGAGTTCAGTAGCTATAAGTGATCTCAGTTAGTCACATGTGACATGAGTGGTTTTATGCCATTCCAATGTAACTGGATGTGAAGAACATGACTTGTTGGTAAGTGTATGAGATGATCAGGTGGCCTTGCCTGGTAAATATATTCCAGACTCACTGGTACCAGAGTTGGATTTGGTCATCATCACATTCCGGTCTGATATTCTAGACCACCACACCTCTTTAATGTCCCCTGACTTCTCCGCAAATAACTTGTCCCAGTCCCAAAGTTTGTCTTCCTGTATACACATTAAAATACAACAACATAGTAAAGTGTCATAAATTACTTACTAAACTAGTGATGTGCTTGAGCACAAATGGCGAGCGAGCCTAAAGACTATACTTATTTTATATGAATGATTTTGACTTCTAACACTGAAGCTACTGAAAATAAGGTCCAGTTTTTTTATTTCGCATGCATACAAGGTAAAGGGATTTCAGTGCCATAGTAACAACTCTCTGCAACTGCTTGGAAGGAAAAAACAACAACAAAACAATACACGTTATTTAAAAGTTTTGGTTGTAAGACACAATGCTTTGACACAACGGGACATGCACCTACACAGACTTACCTTCACGGTAGTCTAGTGGACAATGTATTTTCAAGTAAATACTGTTGCGCACGGCTTATAACAATGACGACAAAGAGCACATTGACTTACCACCGCCACTAACTCGAATAGAAATGGAAGTCCCTTAAGTTTTCACGTTATAACTGCACCCGCAAAAGAATTCAAAACGGTAAACAATTCAATTTCTAGGGTGATACGGGTACTGATCGATAAACCAGAGGATTCTGTTTAGTGCAATTTGGGACAGGGTTGACCACATAACTAACACAAAAACGCGAGGGTCAAAGTACAAAATGACATACGTACGTCCAAACATATATACAAATAAATATACTAGTGGTGTGCTTGAGCACAAATGGCGAGCGAGCCTTAAACTACACTATTGTTAAATTTAATTTTAGCAACTAACACTCAAGCTATTAAAATAAAGTCGAGTTTTTACATTACTATGAGGTAAAGGGGTTTCAATGTCATAGTAACCGCTCCCGCAACAGTTTGAATTGAAAAAGAAGCAACAAAATCAAATCACGTTATTTAAAATTTTCTTTGTGATATTCTTAATAGTAGTTGTAACGCACAATACTTTCACACAACTGAACATACCTACGCAAGACTTACCTTCGTGGTTGCATTTTTAAGTAAATACTGTTCAGTTAGGGCTTATAACTGTGACAAATAGCGCATTAACTTACCACCGCCACTAACTCGAATAGAAATGGAGCTCCCACAAGATTTTGAGTTTTAACTGCACCCCAAAACAATTCAAAGCCGTAAACAATTCAATTTCTAAGGTGATACGGGTAATGGTCGCTAAACCGGAGGATTCTGTTTAGTGAAGTTTGGGACGGGGTCGAACGTGGAGCGAACACAAAAATACGGAGGGTCAAAGTACAAAATGACATACGTACGTCCATATATATAAACAAATAAACAAACATCCCCGATTTTCTATTGTGTTACCCCTGTAAGTGTCTCGCTCGCTACGCTCGCTCGCCAAATACATATTTGTCAAACGTTATTTCTAATTTGGCGAGCGAGCGTAGCGAGCGAGACACTTACAGGGGTAAAAATGAAAAAATCTGGGATGTTTGTTTATTTATTGGCGAGCGAGCGTAGCGAGCGAGACAGTATTAGGGGTGGATAATGCAAAATCGGGTATATGTTATATGTATATATGTATGTGGGATGGTACGTATGCCCTTTAAACGCGCGCGCGGGGAACTCTTTTCTCCTAAAAACACGGCTTTTTAGGCTTGAACCCAGTTTATTCTGAAACTACAGCATTAAGCAAGCCTTACTTTATACTTAAGCTCCAAAGTGTGAGAAAATTCCTGCGAAAATACTTGCTTTTCAAGAAACAAAAAGTTGATTCGACCGGTTACTATGGCATTGAAGACCCTTTTCCAGACTCAATTTCAAAACTTCGCCGTTTTATGGGGGGGGGATACGGAGTGCCGGTTGTTGGTTGTCAAGAGCCGTTGGTAGTCAGAATGCCGTAGTATTAATGCTAAGGAAGCTACTACTTCTCGAGGGAAGCTGAGGTAAGTACGCAATTCCATATTTGTTAGCTAAATATGCAAATTAACTCTGGCCTTTCTTTTTTGTAGCTAAGAGCTTGTCAACAGTGACTGGTAAATTCAAATAGTCAGATTGGCTCAAATTTGGTACTACAAAAGTTACCACTGCTCAAGAAAATGAGGTAAGAAAGTAATTTTGTATTTGTGTGTTAAAATTGATTGTCTTTTGTTTTGTAGGTGAGAGCTTGTCAAGAATTCAAGGTAATTCAGATGGTCAAAGTAACTTCAATTTGATACTACAGAAGTTATCAATACTCAGGAAATAGAGGTAAGTAGTAATTCCATATTTGTTGGCTAAAATTACAAATAATAACACTGGTTTATTTTTTATCGTAGCTGAGAGCTTGTTCAAGAGTTACTGGTGATTGAGATTATCAGAATGGTTGATGTTTGATAACACAAAAGTTACCATTAATCGGTAAGAGAGTGATTTTGTATTTGTTTGCTGAAATCAAATGTCATAACTGCTATTATAGTGTTTGCATGAAGTAAGCTAAAAATAGTAACATTTTATGTTACCTAACTATCAGGCTCGCTCGCCATTTGTGCTCAAGCACACCACTAGTATGTATATTATATGTATGTGGGATGGTACGTATGCCCTTTAAACGCGCTCGCGCGGAACTTTTTTCTCCAAAAAACACGGCTTTTTAGGCTTGACCCCAGTTTATTCTGAAACTACAGGATTAAGCAAGCCTGACTTTATACTTAAGCTCCAAAGTGTGAGAAAATTCCTGCGAAAATGCTTGCTTTTCAAGAAACAAATAGTTGATTCGACCGGTTACTATGGCATTGAAGACCCTTTTCCAGAATTAATTTCAAAACTTCGCCGTTTTATGGGGGGATACGGAGTGCCGGTTGTTGGTTGTCAAGAGCTGTTGGTAGTCAGAATGCCATGTATTATTAATGCTAAGGAAGCTACTACTTCTCGAGGGAAGCTGAGGTAAGTACGTAATTCCATATTTGTTAGCTAAATATGCAAAATTAACTCTGGCCTTTCTTTTTTGTAGCTAAGAGCTTGTCAACAGTGACTGGTAAATTCAAATAGTCAGATTGGCTCAAATTTGGTACTACAAAAGTTACCACTGCTCAAGAAAATGAGGTAAGAAAATAATTTTGTATTTGTGTGCTAAAATTGATTGTTTTTGTTTTTGTAGGTGAGAGCTTGTTGTCAAGAATTCAAGGTAATTCAGATGGTCAAAGTAACTTCAATTTGATACTACATAATTTATCAATACTCAAGAAATGATGTAAGTAGTAATTCCATATTTGATGGCTAAAATTACACCGGTTTATTTTTTTATCGTAGCTGAGAGCTTGTTCAAGAGTTACTGGTGATTGAGATTATCAGGTTGATGTTTGATACTACAAAAGTTACCATTAATCAGGTAAGAGAGTGATTTTGTATTTGTTTTCTGAAATAAAAGGTCATAACTGCTATTATAGTGTTTGCATGAACTAAGCTAAAACATAGTAACAATACTTAGTTTTATGTTACCTAACATCAGGCTCGCTCGCCATTTGTGCTCAAGCACACCACTAGTTTATTTATATATATGTTTGGACGTATGTATGTCATTTTGTACTTTGACCCTCCGTATTTTTGTGTTCGCTTGGCGTTCGACCCCGTCCCAAACTTCACTAAACAGAATCCTCTGGTTTAGCGACCATTACCCGTATCACCTTAGAAATTGAATTGTTTACCGCTTTGAATTGTTTTGCGGGTGCTGGGAGCTCCATTTCTATTCGAGTTAGTGGCGGTGGTAAGTTAATACACTATTTGTCACAGTTATAGCACTACTCAACAGCATTTACTTGACAATTCATTGTCCACTAGACGAACCACGAAGGTAAGTCTTGCGTAGGTATGTTCAGTTATGTGAAAGTATTGTGCGTTACAACTACTATTAAGAATATCACAAAGAAAATTTTAAATAACGTGACTTGATTTTGTTGCTTCTTTTTCAATTCAAACAGTTGAGGGGAGTGGTTACTATGGCATTGAATCCCCTTTACCGTATATGCGTAATTTAGCAACTCAACTTTATTTTAGTAGTTTGAGTAACAACAGTGTAGTTTAAAGCTCGCTCGCCATTTGTGCTCAAGCACACTACTAGTAATAATAAATGATTAAATTTAATAAATAATTCAAAAGTAATATATAAAAGATAAATAATTTAATTTAACTCATTAATTGTCATATCCTAGAAGCCATATGGGCTAGGTATCCACACTAAAACAATTTATTGTGTACTGAATCAAACTATTGAGTGCCTTTACGTAGAAAATGTATTGAATTGGAAAGTATCGTATGCCCGCAATATTTCACAGTAAAGGGGAAGTCCAGAGATATTGCATCCCACTAAGCTTTATTTTATTGCGTCCCCTTAGGGTCTGCTAACTCTATAATGCCATTCTGTGCCAGTTACATTAATTTGGTTAAATAAAATAGCTTCATATGAATGTAGAGACTTTCTATTACTAGCTATGAGTAGCTGTTGAGATGAGCTAACTCAGAAGCTCTTATGATATTATATGGTTGTGATGGTCTTCTGTCAGATGTCTATCCAAACTTTTTTGAATGGAAGTAAGAGTGCTCGGTTCATGCAAACTACCACTTGCATTCCGCATCTTACGATAGGAATGATCAAGAAGTCTAACTAATTCTTTCAGTGGAATATTCTCATCACTTTACATTTATCTCTTTGCACCAACGATACCATGCTCTCAAGTCGGATAATGTTTTTTTTTGAGTACTGCAAGTTTTTTTTGCTCTTCTAAAAACTTCCGTAATTCCTCATCGTCAAGACTGATTGTTCACTCTCAATGCTACAAGATGGCGGCACTTTTAGCCTTTCACTTCCCTTTCTACTCTACTTAAAAGATTTTCAATCACTTCATCAGAAAAAAAAAGAATAGAAAGACTTTTTTTTAGCATCCATTACATTAGCCGCTCGGTTTCTATGCCATTCACGTATGATCAGTACACAATTATATTGATTAATCATTATACTGTGGGAATATCACAAGTCTTCGGTGGCTTTTACACTAGTGCCTGTGACACTCGTGTAAATGCTAGCGGACAGACTCGTGATATTCTGCGGTATTCAATGATTAATCAATATATACCATAAAAAACTATTGACTGGAGAGGACAACTGCTATAAGCCTCTTGCACATCAACACTGATAATACAATGTAAGTCTTGTGTTGTTATCCAATTGTGTATGTGTGATAAGCTACACTGCATTAATTATCAATTTTCTGAATATGAAATGATTAAAAAATGTCAAACGTCAAATAGACATACAGATACACACAAGTGTACTATATTAATATTTTGTTGCTTGTGCTGAGGAAATATTTTCATATACAATTTTGTTCAGGCCACACACCTTGAATGATGTCTGTCTGGTTATGACTATTCTTATTTGTCTGCCCCTCCCTCTGTTTTTGTCACCCCTTTATTATATCACTTCACACATTGACTATCAGACTAAACACTTATTCACACCTGGGTCCATAGCCTGGCCTGTAAAAGGGTCAGGTTAGGGCCCACAGTTAAGTTGCTGTTCCTATTGCTGTTCTACTTGCTACTAATATTGTTGTTCTATTTGCTACTACTATTGTTGTTCTACTTGCTACTACTATTGTTGTTCTACTTGCTACTACTATTATTGTTCTACTTGCTACTACTTACATATCTTTAATTATAGTGCTTAAACATCAGTGCGATTTCCTGTGCCTAACCTCTCAATTATTGTTCACTCCGAGCACGTCTAATCAAATTTATCATAGAAATAAAAAACAATTTTTTTTAATCTGAAAAGAAAAAAAATATTGTGAGATAGATTATTGCTAACTTTAGACACCTCTACAAAATAATAAGACAATCTAGATGACAGTAGTATAGTAGTATTAGCTAAAAAGAGTTCCTGTAAAGAGATTCTTGTATCCTGCAACCTTGCATCCCGTAACCCTGCTTCCTGGCACCTACCTTGTTTCCTGTTCTAGACACTGCTATAATGGCTACAGTTAATAGATTTGATCTGTTTATTTCTCCTCCTCCTGACAATTTGAAATGTGTCATTTGTCTGGAGGTAGCTAAGACTCCCAAGCAATGTGAAGACTGTGGCAAACTGTTCTGCAGTGAGTGCATTAAGAGGTATGGGAGAAAGCCTTGTCCTAACTGTAGGAAAAAGAACCCTAACTACTTTACAGACAAAAGAGGTGAGTTTACTAACATAGCAAATGAAGCTGAAATCGAGTGCAATGTGCGCATGTGTGTGTTTGTAGGAGAAAGAGAGATAAAGGAGCTAGGTGTGAGATGTGCTAGCAGAGAGAGAGGCTGTCCATGGACTGGAACTATTGGAACATTAGACACACACCTAGCTACTTGTGAATATCTTCTGGTCACATGTCCCAACAAGTGTGAGGATAATAAAGATGGCGGACAGACACAACTCATGAGGAAAGACTTGGAGGAACACGTACAATCAAGATGTCTGAAAAGAGCCTTTGATTGCCCCCACTGCGGAGAGAAAGGAACATATGCTAGCATTACAGCAGAGCATGACAAAGTTTGTGATAAGAAAATGGTGGCTTGTCCCAACCAGGGAAGCGGATGTCCATTATCTGGGGAACGAGGGAAAACCAAACAACATGTGAGTGTGTGTGAGCTCACTGAAGTAGCCTGTGCCTATGAGAGCCTTGGCTGTGGAGTGAGGATGATAAGGAAAGATGTAGAGAAACACAAGAGAGAAGCTAGAGAGAAGCACTTGGACTTGGCACTAGATTCTGTCAGCTCACGTGAAGAACAACACAAGACACTGTCAGAAGGAGAGGCACTTGTATTCAAACTACCAGGATATGCCAGCATGAAAGAGAAGAATGTGAGATTTAACTCAACACCATTTTATACTCATTCTAGTGGCTACAAAGTGTGCATTGTTGTTAATGCTAATGGATTTGGTACTGGTATAGGAACACATGTGTCGGTATCTATTCAGCTACTACAAGGTCATGATGATGATAAGCTACCATGGCCCTTCAAGGGAAGTGTCACATACAATCTATTAAACCAGTTGGCAGATGACAGACATCATCACATAGTGAACATATTATTTACTGAGATAGACGACATGCAGGTTGGTAGCTGTAGAGGTCGTGCACAATTTCTTCCTCACTCTTCTCTCTGCCATGACCCAGCCACCAACACACAGTACCTCATGGATGATACACTGTACTTCAGAGTGTCTGTAAAAGTGGACAACCACAAGCAATGGCTAGCCTGCACTGACAAAATAAATTTGGACTCCATAAAAACAATAAACAACAACAAAACATTGAAGGATGGGGAACAATTCATTTTCAAAGTAACTGGATATAGTGCAAGGAAAGATGCCAAGTTGTCATTCTATAGTAATGCTCATTACACTAGTCCTGGTGGGTACAACATGTGTATTAGGATATATCCAAATGGATATCGTACTGGTACTGGTACACATGTGTCAGTATCTGCCATGCTATTAGAAGGTTCCTGTGATGCTAGTCTGTCGTGGCCCTTCTTTGGAACTGTCACATTCACGCTACTCAACCAGTTATCAGATGAAAATCATCACAGCAAGACACTGGAGTATGACAAGAACAGTAAATTTGGATATGCTTACGACACTTGTGGATATTTCAAATTCATCTCTCACTCTGCACTCTCTCACGATCCAGTCAACAACACACAGTACCTCAAGAATGACACTCTGTATTTCAGAGTGTCTGTACATGTGAAAGACTCCAAGCCATGGCTGACATCTACTTGACACTAAACCTTTGAATCCCACTTTGTTTCCATGTTTAGCACATATCTGGTTTGCATTGATACCTAGCACTTGCTTAATTTTCATACCTGCCAAACACAAAGATAAGACTAACCTGAGCTCAATGGAACACACACAGACTGAGACAGAAGATCTACAGTTGATTCCTCTACAGTGACATCACCTTCATCTAACTCATAGTCATCATCTTTATACCAATAAGACTTGGTTAACAACACAGCAATACATAGCACTACTACAAAAATCACCACAATACTCATTCTACCACTAGCAGTCTCAGGCCCTGCAGCATAGTAACCACAACACAGTCTTAACATATTTCTCACATGAACAATTTTTAACCAAAAAAATATCTTTGGAGCCCCCAACTCCAACTCAACCCCCCCCCCATACCGAAACTTCTTCCTACACCTATTGATAGATATTTGTGTGGTATGAAGACAGTGAGTGTCAGTAACAGCTTGGCTATTGTTGGGTTGGTTGTGGGCTAAATTAGGTGTGGCAACAACTTTATTGAGTTATAAAGCAATTTTGAAGCTAATCACTAAAAATAGCCAGACATTTAAAAACAGAATTCCAATAGGTAAACACCCTGAAGAACTGTGCTGATCCAACACTAACCAAATATGGTAGATTTTTGTATACTGTAACCCTGCATCCTGTCACTTTGCTTCTTTAACCCAGCTTCCAGTTATAAACACTGCTATAATGGCTACAGCTAAGAAATTTGATATGTTTATTTCTGCTCCTCCTGACAATTTGAAATGTGTCATTTGTCTGGAGGCAGCTAAGACTCCCAAACAATGTGAAGACTGTGGCAAACTGTTCTGCAGTGAGTGCATTAAAAGGTATGGGAAAAAGCCTTGTCCCAACTGTAAGAAAGAGAACCCTCACTACTTTACAGACAAAAGAGGTGAGTTTACTAACATAGCAAATGAAGCTGAAATAGAGTGCAATGTATGTGTATGTTTGTAGCAGAGAGAGAGATAAAGGAGCTAGGTGTGAGATGTGCTAGCAGAGAGAGAGGTTGTCCATGGAGTGGGACTATTGGAACATTAGACACACACCTAACTACCTGTGAGTATCTTCTGGTCACATGTCCCAACAAGTGTGAGGATGATAAAGATGGTGGACAGACACAACTCATGAGGAAAGACTTGGACGAACACGTACAATCAAGATGCCTGAAGAGACCCTTTGAATGCCCCCACTGTGCAGAGAAAGGAACATATTCTAGCATTACAGCAGAGCATGACAAAGTTTGTGATAAGAAAATGGTGGCCTGTCCCAACATTAGAAGTGGATGTCCATCATCTGTGGAACGAGGGAAGACCAAACAACACGTGAGTGTGTGTGAGCTCACTGAAGTAGCCTGTGCCTATGAGAGCCTTGGCTGTGGAGTGAGGATGATGAGGAAAGATGTAGAGAAACACAAGAAAGAAGCTAGAGAGAAGCACTTAGACTTGGCACTAAAAACTGTCAGCTCACGTGAAGAACAACACAAGACACTGTCAGAAGGAGAGGCACTTGTATTCAAACTACCAGGATATGCCAGCATGAAAGAGAAGAATGTGAGATTTAACTCAACACCATTTTATACTCATTCTAGTGGCTACAAAGTGTGCATTGTTGTTAATGCTAATGGATTTGGTACTGGTATTGGAACACATGTGTCGGTATCTATTCAGCTACTACAAGGTCATGATGATGATAAGCTACCATGGCCCTTCAAGGGAAGTGTCACATACCAACTATTAAACCAGTTGGCAGATGACAGACATCATCACATAGTGAACATATTTACTGAGATTGACGACATGCAGGTTGGTCGCTGTAGAGGTCGTGCACAATTTCTTCCTCACTCTTCTCTCTGCCATGACCCAGCCACCAACACACAGTACCTCATGGATGATACACTGTACTTCAGAGTGTCAGTAAAAGTGGACAACCACAAGCAATGGCTATCCTGCACTGACAAAATAAATTTGGACTCCATAAAAACAATAAACAACAACAAAACATTGAAGGATGGGGAACAATTCATTTTCAAAGTAACTGGATATAGTGCAAGGAAAGATGCCAAGTTGTCATTCTATAGTAATGCTCTTTACACTAGTCCTGATGGGTACAACATGTGTATTAGGATATATCCAAATGGATATCGTACTGGTACTGGTACACATGTGTCAGTATCTGCCATGCTATTAGAAGGTTCCTGTGATGCTAGTCTGTCGTGGCCCTTCTTTGGAACTGTCACATTCACGCTACTCAACCAGTTATCAGATGAAAATCATCACAGCAAGACACTGGAGTATGACAAGAACAGTAAATTTGGATATGCTTACGACACTTGTGGATATTTCAAATTCATCTCTCACTCTGCACTCTCTCACGATCCAGTCAACAACACACAGTACCTCAAGAATGACACTCTGTATTTCAGAGTGTCTGTACATGTGAAAGACTCCAAGCCATGGCTGACATCTACTTGACACTAAACCTTTGAATCCCACTTTGTTTCCATGTTTAGCACAAATCTGGTTTGCATTGATGCCTAGCACTTGCTTAATTTTCATACCTGCCAAACACAAAGATAAGACTAACCTGAGCTCAATGGAACACACACAGACTGAGACAGAAGATCTACAGTTGATTCCTCTACAGTGACATCACCTTCATCTAACTCATAGTCATCATCTTTATACCAATAAGACTTGGTTAACAACACAGCAATACATAGCACTACTACAAAAATCACCACAATACTCATTCTACCACTAGCAGTCTCAGGCCCTGCAGCATAGTAACCACAACACAGTCTTAACATATTTCTCACATGAACAATTTTTAACCAAAAAAATATCTTTGGAGCCCCCAACTCCAACTCAACCCCCCCTTCATACCGAAACTTCTTCCTACACCACTGTTAATGATAGATATTATTTTGTGTGGTATGAAGACAGTGAGTGTCAGTAACAGCTTGGCTATTGTTGGGTTGGTTGTGGGCTAAATTAGGTGTGGCAACAACTTTACTGAGTTATAAAGCAATTTTGAAGCTAATCACTAAAAATAGCCAGACATTTAAAGACAGAATTCCAATAGGTAAACACCCTGAAGTACTGCGCTGATTTAACACTAACCAAATAAGGTAGATTCTTGTACTCTGTCACCTTGCTTCTTTAACCCTGTTACCTGTTACAAACACTGCTATAATGGCTACAGCTAAGAAATTTGATATGTATATTTCTGCTCCTGCTGACAATATGAAACGTGTCATTTGTCTGGAGGTAGCTAAGACTCCCAAACAATGTGAAGACTGTGGTAAACTGTTCTGCAGTGAGTGCATTAAGAGGTATGGAAGAAAGCCTTGTCCTAACTGTAGGAAAAAGAACCCTAACTACTTTACAGACAAAAGAGGTGAGTCTACTATCATAGCAAATGAAGCTGAAATAGAGTGCAATGTGAGTGTATGTTTGTAGGAGAGAGAAAGATAAAGAAGCTAGGTGTGAGATGTGCTAGCAGAGAGTGAGGCTGTCCATGGACCGGGACTATTGGAACTATAGACACACACCTGGCTATCTGTGGATGTCTTCTGGTCACATGTCCCAACAAGTGTGAGGATGATAAAGATGACGGACATACTCAACTCATGAGGAAAAACTTGGAGGAACATGTACAATCAAGATGTCTGAAAAGACCTTTCGAATGCTCTTGCTGTGGAGAAAAAGGAACATTATGCTACCATTACGGTAGAGCACGACAAAGTTTGCAGTAAGAAAATGGTAGCCTGTCCCAACCAGGGAAGCGGATGTCCATTATCAGTAGAACGAGGGAAAACCAAACAACACGTGAGTGTGTGTGAGTTCATTAAAGTAGCCTGTGCCTACGAGAGCCTTGGCTGTGGAGTGAGGATGATGAGGAAAGATATAGAGAAACACAAGAAAGAAGCTAGAGAGAAGCACTTAGACTTAGCATTACATACTGTCAGCTCACGTGAAGAACAACACAAGACACTGTCAGAAGGAGAGGCACTTGTATTCAAACTACCAGGATATGCCAGCAAGAAAGAGAAGATAGAGATATTTAGTTCAATACCATTTTATACACACCCTGGGAGCTACAAGTTTAATATCAGAGTCAATACTAATGGTGATGATGATGGTGCAGGCACACATTTGTCTATATTTACTAAGATATCAGAAGGTGGCTGTGATAGCCAGCTATCCTGGCTCTTCAAGGGAACTGTCCTATCAATCTATTAAACCAGTTGGCAGATGACAGACATTATCACATAGTGAGCATATTTACTGCGATAGATGACATGCAGGTTGGTAGGTCTAGAGGTTGTACACAATTTCTTCCTCACTTTACTCTCTGCCATGACCCAGCCACCAACACACAGTACCTCCTGGATGATACACACTGTACTTCAGAGTGTCAGTGAAAGTGGACAACCACAAGCCATGGCTGGTCTGCACTGACAAAATATACATGCACTCCATCAAAACAATAAACAACAAAAAAACACTGAAGGATGGTGAACAATTTGTTTTCAAAATAACTGGATACTGTGCAAGGAAAGCTACTACAAATGAATGCATTAGTGATTTTTTCTACACTAGTCCTTGGTGGATACAATATGTGTGTTAATATAATATATCTAAATGGATATGGTTCTTGTATTGGTATACATGTCACAGTATATGCCAGGTTATTGGAAGGTTCCTATGATGTTAGTCGGTCGTGGCCCTTCTTGGGAACTGTTACACACTTGAGTATGACAAGAACAGTAAATTTGGATATTGTCATGACACTTATGAATATTCCGAATTCATCTCTCACTCTGCACTCTTTCATGATCCAGTCAACAACACAGTACCTCAAGAATGACACTCTGTACTTCAGAGTGTCTGTACAAGTGAGGGACTCCAAGCCATGGCTGACATGTACTAATGAATAACTTATGATTAAAAGAATTAGCTATTATGACTAACTTATGATTAAGAGAATTAGCTATTATGATTAACTTATGATTAAGATAATTAGCTATTATTATATTCTTGGGAATATATTTACATGTATGTATGCTATTTTTGTTTAATTTTTATTGGAAATTATTACTTGTAAGTATTTAGCTGGCAATCTCTATTTCTGATGCCAAATCTGAGAGATGCAGGAAGACTGAAATATTCTTATACCACACTGTACTCGAGGTCGACCTGATGTAAAGAGGTTTGTAGTTGGGCTGAAGATAAACTATATGGGTAGAAGTAGAGGAAAAAATTACAAATGATGAGATTTTTTGTGTTAGACTCCCTCTTTTTATTTTTACTTTTCCCCTATACTCACACACACACAAACACACACACATGCAAACTTGCACAATCGCCTTAAACTAATCCAAAACTTTAATGAAACTCATTCAATTCAGTTAGTTTAAAATATTTTTTCGGTGCTCTGTGTATGTACTATAAGCATTACATGTGACTTGGTAGTGGTTCCGCTGAATTGTGATGATAAATTTTTAGTTACAATTAGTCGTCATTTCAAATGTAGTTTTTTCCTTGACTTCCTTCTACTGAGTGTGATGACACTCTACCCATCAGATTTCTTACAAATGACTAGCTATGTCGTCCTAAATGTATACAATACAGAGTGATATGACACAGACAAGTTGGAAGGTCCGCCTATGTAAATCCTATATTTTTACAACAAAGTGTATCTACTTCACTTACCATTTGGATCACTAGCTACACTAATTGAGAAAGTCTAAATGAGTTGTGAACTGCACACACTGCAGGGCTAGTGTTCCAAACTTGCTGTAAAAAGCTAATGACATAATATAATTAGTGATATCTAACAAATCAAAAAGTGATCCATAATTCCATAAAACCATTATTTATTATTATTGCTACTTGCTAGCAACATAGAAGCCAGATAAAAACATTAAAAATTTAATATGTTGCAAATATATTCTTTGTCAATTTAGTAGCCGTCCAACATATTTCCTATGTAGCTTTTCCTCGGAATGTATTTGACACAAAATAACAACCACTGTCACATACAGGAGTAGTAGGAATACATCCCTCACTGTGGAGGCAATTTTATATGCACAGTCTTTGCATGGGAATCACCAAGTGAATAGTACAATGTATTCAAATGCTTGCACCAATGCATGATGAAATGTTCTGCACTTTGTGTAGAGAGACTTATGATGAAGGATCACAGGATGTTGTTGCTCATAGCGGAGATCTGCTTGTTGAAGTCTCCCACCCACTCTGAGTAGTCCATCTTTGTCTAATAGTGGATTAAGCGCAGACAAAATCCTAGGCTCATCAATAGCCTTACCACCCTTGAGAGTCTTGTAAACTCCAGGAAAGGATTCCCATTGAGAGTGATGGAGAAGTTCAGTAGCCGTCTGGTCAATTGGTGTAAGTTGATGAGCAAGGACTCTCTTCTTTCTTCAGGTAAATGACCGTCGACACCAAGATATAATTCTCAAGAGGTGGCTGTGTGAAGAGAACTGTAGCCAAGGAGGATTCGCAGGGTGTCTGACCCTTCAGCTGGGCAAACATGTACTCTTGCTTCAGGTAGCTGATCTGGTCGTCCATAGGCAATAAGAGGAGACCAATGCGAAGGAGACAAAAGAGGTCCATCTGACCAGAGGGAGCACTTGAGTAGATCAGCAGGTAAGAGACCACGACTGGCACGGTCTGCTGGGTTCTTTTGAGAGGGTAAATGTCGCCAATGTGAGGAAGGAAGAATAGAGAGAATCTGAGTTACATGATTGCTTACAAACACCTTCCATCTGGAGTGAGGATTGCTCAGCCAACCAAGCACTATGGAACTGTCAGTCCAAGCATACAAATGAGTAGGTGGTATCTCCAAATCGTTCAATCTTTTGTTAATTCATGAGTATTGTGGTGGTTTTCCTGGTGGTGGCGTGTTTGTGTATTGCTGTGTTGCTGACCAAGTGTTATAAAGATGATGACTACGAGTTAAGTGGTATGACTGACCTATCAGGACTAGTATACTTGACAGTGTTCCAACCGTGTGACCATTTTGCGAATGGTTGCAAAAGTAAGTATTATTCTAGTAACTTCAGAGGTAGAGAAAGCACATGAAAATTGGGGGTGGGGAAGGGTATATTTTTAGTTGAATAAATGTAGTAATCTAGCAACTATTTTGGTTTTTGTTGGGGGAAGTGATAACTCAGTCCCTCTTCTGCACCTCCCATCCCACAAGGGGATTAGCCTAATCCTCATCTTCCTATCTTCCCTTTCCTGGATTGGCTGTTCATCATGAACAACTCTTCATTCTCTCTCTCTCTTTTTTAGCTAACTCTTTATGTATCTCCACTATAGAAGTTTGAAAACCAATGTCTTCTTTGATTACCATTCTTCCACATGGCTAGTTAATAAATGAGCTGCTATTTTATGTGCCTTATGGTTTATTTAGATGAGTATGATGTCTGTGACTTCAATCCCAGTTCAGTCTGACAATTACAATTTGTGGACACTGTATGATATAGTCATCCAGATTAATTGTGGGAGGGAAATTGTGCTGACTATGTATAAGAAGTGGGCACAGTTGCCCCCATGCCCTCCTGTTATCTCAGTCCATGTTAATCTGTCCACACACTTATGCAACACTTGTTTTACCGAAGTTTACTGTAAATTTACTGCATAGTTTATCGTGTGGAAAACTCTAATTCTGGAACAAACCACAAACCACATGTACAGCTTCCTACGTTTACTCATGTTTTACCAATCCAGTGTAATATTTGTTCCAGAATAAGAGTTTACTACATAGTTTCCTCTCAAGCACACTACAGATTTTCCAGCAGTACACTTAAGTAAATTATATGCCTGCAGGCAGTGCAATATGTTCAATCTGATCAGCACATTACCAGTGAAGGGCAGGTGATTATATAGAACCTGGGACAATACTCCTCAATGATTATAGTATCACTAATCAACTCTTACAACTTTTTCTCCTGAGCAACAGACACATAATGGCTGCCCATTTAACAGTTTAGTCACATGAGGTAAGAATTCAATTAGCATTAGATGTGTCTGGGACTCAGTCACAGACAGATCAAGCAGGCCTTGAAAACTAATCACTACTCATTGTCATCTTTTATGTACGAATCCCTTACCCACCCTTAATTATATTCATCGTCACCTTAACCACTGGCTTCCGCCTTTGGTTCCTGTGTATTTAGGGTCATTTAGTAGTTGTTGTCTGATTAACCGAACTCTGGCGGCTGCGTAGAGGCATCAGACACCCTGGTCCTTCATTTATGGTGGGACACGTTGATGGAGGTAGGGCAGTAGGCGGAGGAGCGCTCGTCCAATGAGAAAGTGGCATTCAGCAGTCTCCTTGACTCAGCAGTCTCCACGACTCGGCAGCCTCCCCCGACTCTGTAATGTCTCCCGCCTCGGCAGTCTCCTTGACTCAGCAGTCTCCACGACTTGGCACTCCTTCGACTCATGTCTCCCGCCTCGGCAGTCTCACTCGACTCATCAGTCAGTCAGCAGTCTCGCTCACACTCGACTCACAGTCAGTCAGCAGTCTCGCTCGCACTCGACTCACAGTCAGTCAGCAGTCTCGCTCGCACACGACTCACAGTCAGTCAGCAATCTCGCTCGCACTCGATTCACAGTCAGTCAACAGTTTCGCTCGCACTCGACTCACAGTCAGTCAGCAGTCTCGCTCGCACTCGACTCACAGTCAGTCAGCAGTCTCACTCGCACTCGACTCGCAGTCAGTCAGCAGTCTCGTTTGCACTCGACTCACAGTCAGTCAGCCTCCCGCCTCGGCAGTCTCACTCGACTCATCAGTCAGTCAGCAGTCTTGCTCGCACTCATCTCATAGTCAGTCAGCAGTCTCGCTCGCACTCGTCTCACAGTCAGTCAGCAGTCTCGCTCGCACTCGACTCACAGTCAGCAGTCTCGCTCGCACTCGACTCAGTCAGTCAGCAGTCTCGCTCGCACTCGACTCGACTCACAGTCAGTCAGCAGCCTCGCTCGCACATCTGCTCCCGGAGGATGTCTGGGACTCAGTCACAGACAGATCAAGCATGCCTTGTAAACTAATCACTACTCATTGTCATCCTTTATGTATGTATCCCTTACCAACCCTTAATTATATTCATCGTCACCTTAACCACTGGCTTCCGCCTTTGGTTCCTGTGTATTTAAGGTAATTTAGTAGTTGTTGTCTGATTAATCGAACTCTGGCTAATATAGTTAGGGAGTAGGCGCTTTAGTTTTGCTACAAGGCTGCAAGCTCATGCCAGCGGCTGTGTAGTGATTTAACTAAGCCTCAGAGGCATCAGACACCCTGGTCCTTCATTTAAGGTAGGACACTGTGCGGGTGCCACTAGCCCGTACAAGATGTATTGGAGAAAAATATTAGTTTACTTCAGTCTATTATGATCATGATAAGACACAATGCACTCTCTTTAGTTCTACACATGAACATAGCAACAGAAAGATTAAGGCTTGCCATAAATGTTGACCACTTAGTGTTAAGATTATGTGGGCAGTGGTGGTTGGCAAAAAAATATTTTTGAGATCTACCCTTGTAAAGTAAGTTTAGCTATGAAAATTGCAGTGATTAGATTGGTATAATTATTTAAGATTATATTTATTAACTTAATTAATGAGTAGATAATACATGTTATCACCAGAGAACTAGGTCATTAGCTACACTGTTTTTACTATTTCTCATACTTGTAGGATTTAATCATTTAATAGGTTGCCATTTTAATATAATTCTACGGTTGTGTGAAATCTCAACAATTTGGGATCAACCCCAATAATGATATTCACAAGTAGTAGTTTGTTAAGAGTAAGTAAGGTGGTTACTCTATTGGTTTCTAGTCAAATTCATGGAATCCCCAACATTCTGGACACACAAATACCCAGCACTCACATGGTGCCTTAGCTAACATAATGAAGAGGTCAAGGTTAACCAGTTTTCAGAGTAAACTTTTTTAATGACCATGTCTTCACTTGATAAATTTAGTGCTCTTCTCTCATCCTACTTCAAAAACTGAAGTAGTATATTGCAACTATGCATGAAATAAAATTTTTGTCCATACACAAAACCAAACAAAAAAAAAGACAACAAAATGACAATAGTCACACTTTAAGTTCAGGAGCACATTTTTTAACGAGAATAACTATGTTGAATAGCTGATGCAGGTGTCTTTTATAGCTGATAAAAATAGTACAACTTTGCCAATTTGTAATACATTGGCCATTCCATTATTTGTCTTAATAAGGTAGATGAAGTTGCATATTGTGGGTATTTCAAATGTACAAGAATTAGAAAAGAATGAGATTCAGTAGCTATAAGTGATCTCAGTTAGTCACATGTGATTATGAGTGGTTTAAAGTTATTCAAATGTCAGGACCTAATGACTTGTTGGTAAACAGTGTGAGATGATCAGGTGGCCTTGTCAGGTAAATATATTCCAGACTCACTGGTACCAGAGTTGGATTTGGTCATCATCACATTCCGGTCTGATATTCAAACAATAAATACTACCTTAGTATAAAACAAAAAAGATACGATGTTAGATAATTCTATTATATTGCCTTTTAAAGAGTGTGAACCTACATAGTATTGCAATCAATTTTATGAATATAAAATGATTCAAAATTTCAAACGCCAGATTAACATACAGATACACACAAGTGTACTATATTAATCTTTTGTTGCTTTTGCTGAGGGTTAATACAAAATATTTTCCGATATAATTTATTCTAGACATAAAAATTAATTTAAAAAAAATCTGAGACAAAAAAAAAAGTTTTTTGAGATAGATTATTGCTAATTTTAGACACCCAAATAATAAGAAGACAATTAGCTAGAGGACAGCAGTATAAACAGTATTAACTGAAAAGAGTTCCTGAGTCATGCTCATCACTTAAAATAGTCAGACAATTAAAGACAGAATTCCCATAGAGAAACCCTTAAAGTACTTTCCTGATCAAACACAAACCAAATAAGGTAGATTCTTGTACCCTGTCACCTTGCTTCTTTAACCCTGTTACCTGTTACAAACACTGCTATTATGGCTACAGCTAATAAATTTAATCTGTTTATTTCTCCTCCTCCTGACAATTTGAAATGTGTCATTTGTCAGGAGTTAACTGTTCTTATTGCTGTTCTACTTGCTAAAGATAATTTTATATTGTTATCTTTTAAGGAGTGCATTAACCATCAATATTCTGAATATGAAATGATTAAAAAATGTCAAATGTCAAATTGACATACAGATACACACAAGTGTACTATATTAATATTTTGTTGCTTGCGCTGAGGAAATATTTTCATATACAATTTTGTTCAGGCCACACCCTGAATGATGACTGTCGGGTTATGACTATTCTTATTTGTCTGCCCCTCCCTCTGTTTTCGTCACCCCTTTATTATATCACTTCACACATTGACTCTCAGACTAAACCCTTATTCACACCTGGGCCCATAGCCTGGCCTATAAAAGTGTCAGGTTAGGGCCCTCAGTTCAGTTGCTGTTCTTATTGCTGTTCTACTTGCTACTACTATTGTTGTTCTACTTGCTACTACTATTGTTGTTCTACTTGCTACTACTTACATATCTTTAATTATAGTGCTTAAACATCAGTGCGATTTCCTGTGCCTAGCCTCTCAATTATTGTTCACTCGGAGCACGTCTAATCAAATTTATCATTTTTTTTTTTTTATCTGAGAAAAATTTTTTTATTGTGAGATAGATTATTGCTAACTTTAGACACCCAAAAAAAATAAGAAGACAATCTAGAGGACAGTAGTATAGTAGTATTAGCTAGAAAGAGTTCCTGTAAAGAGATTCTTGCATCCGGTAACCCTGCTTCCTGGCACCTACCTTGTTTTCTGTTCTAGACACTGCTATAATGGCTACAGTTAATAGATTTGATCTGTTTATTTCTCCTCCTCCTGACAATTTGAAATGTGTCATTTGTCTGGAGGTAGCTAAGACTCCCAAGCAATGTGAAGACTGTGGCAAACTGTTCTGCAGTGAGTGCATTAAGAGGTATGGAAGAAAGCCTTGTCCTAACTGTAGGAAAGAGAACCCTAACTACTTTACAGACAAAAGAGGTGAGTCTACTAATAGCAAATGGAAAGAGATAAAGGAGCTAGGTGTGAGATGTACTAGCAGAGAGAGAGGCTGTCCATGGACTGGGACTATTGGAACAATAGACACACACCTAGCTACCTGTGAGTATCTTCTGGTCACATGTCCCAACAAGTGTGAGGATGATCAATATGGCGGACAGACACAACTCATGAGGAAAGACTTGGAGGAACACGTACAATCAAGATGTCTGAAGAGAGCCTTTGATTGCCCCCACTGCGGAGAGAAAGGAACATATGTTAGCATTACAGTAGAGCATGACAAAGTTTGTGATAAGAAAATGGTGGTTTGTCCTAACAAAGGAAGTGGATGTCCATTATCTGGGGAACAAGGGAAGACCAAACAACACGTGAGTGTGTGTAAGTTCACTGAAGTAGCCTGTGCCTATGAGAGCCTTGGCTGTGGAGTGAGGATGATGAGGAAAGATGTGGAGAAACACAAGAGAGAAGCTAGAGAGAAGCACTTAGACTTAGCATTACATACTGTCAGCTCACGTGAAGAACAACACAAGACACTGTCAGAAGGAGAGGCACTTGTATTCAAACTACCAGGATATGCCAGCAAGAAAGAGAAGAATGAGAGATTCTACTCGACACCATTTTATACCCATCGTGGGGGCTACAAATTCAGCATCAGAGTTTATGCTAATGGTGTTATTGATGTTGCAGGCACACATGTGTCTGTAGTCACTGAAATATCAAAAGGTCGCTATGATGACAAGCTAGCATGGCCTTTCAAGGGAAGTGTCACATACCAACTATTAAACCAGTTGGCAGATGACACACATCATCACGCTGTGAACGTATTTACTGACACTAGTGACATGCAGGTTGGTAGTTGTAGAGGTTATCAACAATTTTTTCCTCACTCTTCTCTCTGCCCTGACCCAGCCACCAACACACAGTACCTCCTGGATGATACATTGTACTTCAGAGTGTCAGTGAAAGTGGACAACCACAAGCCATGGCTGGTCTGCACTGACAAAGTAAACATGGACTCCATCAAAACAATAAACAACAACAAATCATTGAAGGATGGGGAACAAATTGTCATTAAAGTAGCTGGATATAGTTCAAGGAAAGCTACTGCGAATATTTACGATAGTGACTCCTTCTACACTAGTCCTGGTGGATATAACATGTGTGTCAGGATATATCCCAATGGATATGGTCCTGGTACTGGTACACATGTGTCAGTGTATGCTAAGCTATTAGAAGGTTCCTATGATGCTAGTCTGTTGTGGCCCTTCTTTGGAACTGTCACTATCACACTACTCAACCAGTTATCAGATGAGAACCATAACACTAAGACAGTGGAGTTTACAAAGACTGATTATCATAACATTAGTGACGACAGGGGCTACCCACGGTTCATCTCGCAGTCTGCACTCTCTCATAATCCAGTGAAGAACACACAGTACCTCAAGAATGACACTCTGTACTTCAGAGTGTCTGTTCAAGTGAAGGATTCCAAGCCATGGCTGACAATGTACTAATGAATAACTTATGATTAGCTGATTTATTGAGAATGTTTCTTATATGTTATATGCTGTATTTTTTTCTAATTGTAAGATTGTTTGGTTGAAAATACCTATTTATGATGTAAAATTTGAAAAGCTTACGTTGAGGTTGACCTGACAAGACTTGAGGTTGGGCTGGGATTAATTTCTTTTTGCTGAAGTAAAACTATCTGATCATGCCTTCAAATTTTTTTCAGTTATTACTCCGTTTTTTGTTTTTTTTAAATCTCCTCTCCTATCCCTTTTCCCCCCCTTTTTCCTCCCCATTATTCAAGCATCCACACACATGCACACACATACACATACCGTTTTATCATTACCTTAAACTAATCAATAGCTCATCTAAAGTTCAGGTGCGCATGGACACTTGTATTACATGATAGTTGGCCAAGTAAGTCTAGTTAACTGTCTTTAACCTAGCTTTTCAAGTTAATTTTCTAATTAGTCAGTTCTTTGTCGTGCATGTGTATGTATATATAAGTGGGCACAGTTGCCCCCATGCCCTCCTGTTATCTCAGTCCATGTTACTCTATCCACACACTTATGCAATAATATGTTCAATCTGATCAGTACAATACCAGTGCTTCACAGCTAACATTAAAATGAACTTGTTACAATCCTATCAGGTGATTTCATAGAACCTGGGACAATATTCCTCGCCAATTATGGCATGGCTATAATCAACTCTTTCTCCTGAGGAGATATTATGGCTGCCCACAAATTATTTTTAACAGCTTAGTCACATGAGGTAGCAAGTCAATTAGCATTAGATAAATGGGAGAAAATAATCAGTTTACTTCAGTCAGTTATTGTCTTGATAAAACTTAATGCACTCTCTGTAGTTCTACACATGAACATGGCAACAGGAATTGATTAAGATTAATGCTTGTCTATGAAATGTTGACCACTTAGTGTTAAGCTAACGTGGGCAGTGGTGGTTGATGAAAAATTTTATGTTATCACCTGAGAACTAGGGTATTAGCTACACTGTCTTTACTATTTCACATACTTTTGGGATTCAAGTATTTAATGGACTGCCTTTTTAATATAAATCTCAAACTTCCTGTTGGGAGAAATCTCCCCAATTTGGGATCAACCCACTAAAGATATTCACAAGTATTGGTGTGCTTAAAGCTAGTAACGTGGTCACTCTATTGGTTTCTAGCCAAATTCATGGAGCCAATGTTACTTCTAACCTGAGTTATAGCCCCAAAATTCTGGATTATAATATTCTGAAAACTGAGGCTATACAATACAGAATTTTTACACAGTTCATGAATATATTAAATATAACAAGGAAATACCCAACACTCACAAAGTGCCTTAGCTAACCCAATGAAGAGCTTAAACATTACTAGAGATGGTTAGCCAGTTTTCAGAGAAAACAGCAAGCATTTTATTAATAACTCCGTATTTCATTTGGAAAATTTAGTGGTCTTTTCATATCCTACTTCAAAAACTGAAGTAGTATTGCAACTAAGGAATAGATTTTTTTTTAAAAAGAAGCAACAACATCAACAATAGTTCCACTTTAGATGTTTAGGCCTGCCTTTGACACTAGGCTACTACAAAAACTAGATATGAAAGCTATAGAATTCATGCTAAGATGCATGTACCTCATAGTGAACTCTCTTTTCTATTCATAAAGATAGAAATTGAAGGTTATATTAGGAATAAACAGGAAATGAGTAATCCTTATATAACTAGCTAGGCTGGTTCGCCCGCCATTTGTACTGAAGCACACCACTAGTATAAAATAGTGGAGGCACTTTAAAAAGCACAACCAGCACTTACAAGCTACTATTATAAACTAACACACAACAATTACCAGTTATCCATCTAGGTATGTGTGAAATGGGTCAGCATTGACAATTCAGGTAATTATTTACGGGAATATATTTTAGACAGTTTGTGAAGAAAATACATACAAACAAACATACCAATGTAAAGAGTCCAGCCTGATGCGTGAGGTCAAAGTTTAGTTGCTTGTAGTCACTCTAGTAGCAGTGGCCCTAAATGACAGTAATAAAAATAACAGTAACAATAATAATAATAATCTATATATAGTAATAAGCTTGTGTGTCAGTAACGACGACGACGACCGACGGTGTGTGTACTCACGAATAATTCATGAGCTTTGTACAGTTTGGTAAAGTATTGCCACCTTATGGTAGGTCAGTAGAAGGTGCTGATTATTTCTAAAAAGCGGGTGCAATAGGCGATGGAAGGCGGCGTAGGTTTCAAAAAGGAAGGCGAAAGTACGAAAGAGAAGGTAAAAGGCGATTAATTGTAACTGAAAAGCGGATGAAATTGGCGAGGTAAGAAAGTGTAGGTCTAAAATGGAAGGGAAGAAAAGGCAAAAAGGCGAGCGATTAATTATAACTAAAAGGCGGGTGGAATCGATGAATAAAGAAGGGGTTTAGTTTTCAAAAGAAAGGCTAAAGTACGAAATAGAAGACAAAAGTTTCTTAAAGTAGGACAGAAATTCAGAAGCAGGAGAGATAGACAAAGGAAAAGGCATAGTTGCCAACTTTCTAAAATGGAAAATCGGGATAGGCCACGCCCACTAATTAACCATCATGAATATCATTAAGATAGCATGAATATTGCTGAAAGAAATTAAGAGCCCGAGTGTTCCAGTCTGTGATTATAGAAGATAATGCCAGGGCTACGAGAAAATCTGCTAAGTCGTTGCTAAGCTTCCGCACGCTACTTCGCGTTGCTTAGGTTCAGAAAGCTAGCTATGGTATTACCCTGAAAGACACCTACAGAGATGTCAGTAATGGTTGTGAGTCAAACAGGAATGGACATACATACACTATATTTTGACAAGCGGAAGTAAACAACAGAAACAACTGAATTTAGCTAATAATCTTGATCAGAAAGGAGTAATAAGTGAAGTTCTGTGTCATTTCTTTGTTCTATTTGATACTTTCCAGGTCTATTTTTCGCTTGAGAACAGCACTAACGTCCAACAGTCTACTAAAACAGCCTGGCTATTTATAGCTACTTGTGTTCCAACTCTGGATCCTGAATATCACTGAATAATCACTAACCTCCTTGAGAAGACTTCAGCCATTCTTGATTCACTCACCTGCTGCTGTGCTATTATTTCATACAACAATATTTTATTCTTTGTTTCAGTGTTTTCAACCAAGTTTATATGAAAAATGTTTTATAGTAACCACCCTTGTAGATATGCTGTACAGATAGCTATACCACTACACAAACCACTGATATCAAGCAGACTAACTTGCAGACTATTGTGTGCAGCTGTTGGCTAATAGTTATTAACCCCCTTTGTTGTAGGAATCGAGTATTTGGCGTTACGTGGACCTTAATAACGGGTACTCTATGTAATAGTTAGAGCATAAGCGCTTGGGTACTGGTGCATTTAGTGCACTGAAGCCCAAGGGCCGTAGGCCCGAGGGCTTTGTGCACTAAATCCACCAGTACCTAAGCGCATGCTCTAACTATTTTAGATCCCGTTTACCCAGAGGCCTGCCCAGTTTATCAGCATTTTCGGTGTCAAGCGAATTCTTCCGTGTTTCCGGTGTCACAGCAGATTGGGTCCCCTCGCGTATTTGGCCCGGGCGGACCAAATCCGCTTAGCAGATTTGGTCCTACCTCCGCGGAATTGGTCCGGTTTTTCAGTCTTCCTTTACTGCTGTGTAACTGCAGTTTGAAGTGAAGGCGAAGTTACTCTAGAATGACTGATGCTAGTCTAAGCCATATATTAAGCGAATTTGGATTTTAAAATGTTCAAGAATCAATCAAAAAGCAGCATTAAGCTTAACAAGATTGAGACTTCATGTCACAGCTTTGGCAATCTCTTCCTGGTAGTTGTTGCAATCTAAATCAGTGCTACTCTTTAATCATGTCACATATAGTTATAGCCTGCCACAACTATCTGTAAATAGAAGGAGCTAAATCACTTACTAGTTTCAAAATTTGAGAACATAGCTAAGAAAGAAAGGTCAGTGTGTAAATAGCAAATTTGATGCTGTAAGGAACAGCAATAAACAATTCAGCAAACAAATTCTTACATCTTCAATATAGTCTCATATCTTTTCTTCTCCAATGTTTTTTCATATTTTCATAATGCTTCTATTGTCTCTTACAATTAATCATGAAGGCATTTATAGTGGCAACATCAACAAGAAAAAGTTCAAGCGTTTTTTTAAAACTTTAATTCTGATTGTATTGGCACATAAATGAAATAAACTTAGAGAGCATGATTCTGTGTCGTACAATCATCTCACATCATACAGCTATGGCCTTAAGATTTTTAAGTGCTGTTTCTGTATAAGTGAGTTTTCAAAGAAACCCATGATAAAATCAACAGGAACAGCAATAATGGGGATCAGGACTGGCAAGACAGGAGGAACCTTGAAGTATCCATTCAAAGAACACAAGAGATTTCTACAAGCTTTGATTGATTTTACACTTCTACTGTAACGTAGAGCACTCCATCGGAACCACTCACAACATCAATTGGGATAAAGCTAATGTACTTGGAATGAACAAGATCTACACAGAAGATCCTTTCAAAGTCGTAGTACATTGGGGAATTTAAGAAACCATTATGAGAGCTTAGAACATATTATTTGCATGTTGCCATCATAGCCTGGGGTCCTTTTCTGTTTTGTTTGTATCTGAAAATGGTCACTGAATGATGACTGAAGGAGTTGAGGCTTTCAATTACATGACTATTGAACTATACAGTATGTCTGGACATTAATCACACAGGACCAATGAAAAGAAGACTGCTTATAAATTGTGAGATATATCTTCGGTATCATATGAATGAACAGTACATTACTATGGTCTAAAATAATTTCTTATGCTATAGTGTTTTGATGTAGCTCTGTTAACTTATACAGTAAATTGCTATAGATATTCTGATGCTTCCAAATTTCCTGTTCCTTGGTGAAATCAACTACACTATATTACATTTCAAGTGTACTGCACTTTTGCCCATTTAATTGAGTCTATAGTAATGTTGCACTGTTCATTTGTATGAAACTGAAAGTGTGCTCATAATTATGTCATGATTATTGTACCAGTTTACTTTTAATTTCTCACATGTTGCTTTTTTTTTTTCATTCATATTACTTTAGCTATATTATTTTTATACTGCTATCATAAGCTTTAAAAGTTTAATTGTAAATATTGGAGAAATATTATGTTCTGAAAAAGCACTAGCTATAACAATAAAAGTATAAATAGATGTTTCGGTCAATCCAGTAACCTTTATCGGTATGATATAGATGACTACAAAACTGGAATGCATAAATAAACATGAATCTAGTAACAGTTGCTATGGGAGATAGTTACTATGTCCTACAGTAGCCAAGCTGTCATAGGCTGTGTTTAGTATCCTGTAGGGAATTATAACCCTTTTACTTCTTCTCCACTCGAGTTGTTGTAATGTACAGCCTGATTGTCTACTGATATTGTTTATTTAATACTTCACTAGTCCAAATTTTTTATTTTACTTATCCATAGTTACATTCTTGAGGTGGTCACTCATTCATTTTTACATTGTATTGTAATAGTTCACTGATGATGACCACAACTAGCTAGTGGTCGAAACGTCTGTAAAATAAAAAATTTGGAATAGTGAAGTATTACCTGGTCACATAGGTTTATTTGGATTGATCTGATTGTCCAATGTATGTATGTTTGGTTACAAGAACCACAAGGCACCTGGTTAACTACTCCAGATCTTTCAGTTGGTGGAACATAGTTTTTTTACATGAACCAACATATTTCTCAGTGTTGAGTGTGGTTTAAAACAGGTCCGCATTTCCAAAGGGCTAGAATCCTTTTGATACGCTCTGAGAAATGCCTCACATAATGAAGAATCACTGTAGCTTTTGGTGTACGATGGACCTGACTGGATGGTGAGGTGTTGGAAATCTGACTGTGTTGGTATGACAAGTAGCCAGTGTTGTATTTATTAGCATTGGGTAGTCATTGGCTTGCAAGGCAGATTTCACATGATCATCTATTGGTCTTTTTCGGCAGACAAATTATAGATCTAGTTTGTCCTAGAGAAAAGAGTCTTTGCTACTGACAACTTGTGGACCAACAGATGGTGTGAATTGAAAGCCAAGTACCGTACTTATCGCACTTTGTCTTGTGTGTTAAGCACGTTTATTTATATTTCACACTCCAGCATTCCAGTTTTGTAACCTGAAACCTTAGTGCAAGCAAAGAAATGACCAGAAAGAATCAGATTTGATTGCTCCGAGATTAGCTGATTCATGCCATGTAATTTCTAGCATAAGATTCAATACTTTTCTTCAAAGCAGTAATAACACAATATCTGCTAGTGGAATTGTTTGTAACTCATTTTACTTTAAAATATGCTAATTGGCAACTCAATTTGCTTTTTGCTGCATTGCTTCTTTTATCAGTAAAAACAAGACAATCATGTTTGATAAAGTAAGAAATCACCATAAATTATTATGATTTAGTGCCCATACTGGCATGGATGAGATTATACATGCTGTAAAGGATACTGCATTTTGCTTGGAAGAAAGTAGTGGCAAATTTTAATGAAAGCATAACCATGCCTACTATTACCAGGTCAGTTCCAGTAAACCAAAAATGTATAGAATTTTTTAAATCATGTTCATATCATATTTTTGTAATACGAAAATGATTTGAATATTGAAAGAATTTATCCTGATGATAACTTTGGAAAGTTAATATTGTTCAAGCTAAAACTCTATTTGATCAAGCAATTCTGCCAAAATTGATGGGAAATTTTTATTCTCGCACTTTGGACAATTATACTGCAGGAGATGCTTTCACAATAAGATGAGTTTTGTGAGTATTTTGACATTATTCAAACTTAAACTAGCAAACTTATATCATCATGTTGTCATTATTTTGTTGTTAGCTTTATTGTTTATTAAAAAGTCAAAAATGAAATTTAATTAAAAGGTACAACACAATTTAGTCCAGAGTTAATGCTGTGTTGCACTCAAAATTGAATATTTTTTCTTGAGGTTGCCAATGACCATTTGTACATGAATACAAACATTTGCAATACTCCTAGTTTGTTTCCTCAGGTGCCTTTGGTAGCACCCTCACTACACTCAGGATACCACAGCCCTGGTAGAGCCTAAGTATAGTAGTGTCCCTGGTGGAAGTGCCTAACTATTTTTTTATGACCATTTTTACAGGAAAATCTAGCACAAGGCTGCCCCCATCAACATTTTTGTTAAACAAATGAAATAAAAAAATTTAAAGTTTAGGAATTAGTTGTTATTTTAAAAACTGCCTTAGCTTCAGGTTGTAAATACAGCCAGCTGCAACTGGCTGAGCTAGCTTAGCTATGTGGTCAGTGGTCAACCACAGTTGTACTTGCATTATAATGTAGCTGATTAAGTACTTCATATGAACAATTTTTTGTAGCACTTTTTCATATCATTGCCTTGCAAAGGATTGGTGTTATGCCTAGAGAGTACTTAAATAATAATATACCACATAAAGTGCCCATTCAAAAATGTATGGGTAAAATCGCCGTTCGATTGAAATAGCCTGAGGAGTGTGAAATAGCACTGTTGGAGTTGAAACTGTACACTTATCAAAGTGAAATAATATGGGCAAGTGCACAAGCGTGGGGTGATTAACCTTAGTAACACTGTAGTTTTTGCTGAAAAGTTTGTTTGTATGATAGAGGTATACTATTGGCGAGTGATAGCATGACTAACCGCTGTATTAGGGACAAAGCAATAAATAGCATGAGGCGAATGCTATTTCAATTGGTTACTCATGCTATTTATCCCAAATACCACGGTTACCTGTGCTATTACTCATACTAACATCACTTTTATAAAGCTATATAACTAATCTATGAAGCATTTAAGAATGAGCATAATAAAAATATTGAATGTTCTCTTTAACCTACAGGATATCAAAGAATGAGATAATGATTATCACAAGAAAAGTCAATTCATTAGTCCATGAATAATAATATTTTTATCTCGCATAGAATACAAAATAGTAAATTAATAATTTTGGACTCGAACATATTTTCTTTTGTTTGTTTGTTTTTTAATTCCAACCTTTCCAACCTCAAGGCTATATGTGATGTCTTTAATGTTTAATAAACTCACTGATGAAGGACCCCCATAGTCCAAACTGTTGCAAACCTAGATTTATATACATATTAGCTATATTACATGAAATTGAGCAAATAACATGATATATATTGCTTCTTGTTCATGGAATAAAATACCTGCCTGGCGTACTACTATCAATACACAATAAAATACTTTTGGAACACATCGAATGTCATTATAATTATGTAATTCTGTGGCTAGTTACAGTCAACATTCTCCAATGAGAGACTAGTAAATACCACTACAAGTAAGTTTAACTTGTTTTTTTTAACATGTTTGAAACCTGTGGACAATTTGGAGACAGACAGCCTGGATCACAGAGGTTTAAAAAATTTAAAACAGACATAAGTCTGACCAAGTACATATCCCAAGCAGTGCAAACTTGTAAAAACAGCCACAAGGAAGTCAATGATGACATCATCAGACATACTTATACTTCTATTCACCCAAGTCTTTCTGAGTACAATTCATAGGTATGGAAGTAAACTATGAGATAGTATTGGAATATCTTCAATCTGGTAGATACCCTGTAGTAGCTACTAAAAATCTAAAAAGAGTCATTCGAAAGAAATCTGCTAAATTTTTTTAAAAAGATGGTCTGTTATTCTATTCTTCAAGTGGAACTTTGAAACAATGGATATCAACAAAAGAGAAGCAAAATCAAATCATAGCATCATGCCATACTGACAACTTGGGGGGACATTTGGGACGAGACAAGACTCGACAGAAGATAACATCAAGGTATTGCTAATTATATATTTTTTTCTTTCATAAAATGAGCATTTTGCATTTATATCTTGCCTTATATCTCAATCTGAAAGCAATGTTGCATGCTTTGGTTATTACTCTAGAATTTGTATGCTTCAACTTTCACGAGGAATTAAATCATGAGTGTGACGAAATTTGTGACATAACTATTTGCATGATGAAACTCAAATTAATGATGTTTGTTAAAACGAATTATTTTGAAATATGTATGATTAATGGATAGTAACTGGTATTTAGATATACATTCAGCACTTAATAAAATAAATATACAAATATTGAAATTAATCTTTTTTGTATAATTCTTTGAATATAGTAATAATTAGCGTAATGTTCTTTTTGGCTGGAATTCTTTGAAGTGAGGTAGGGGATTTGTTTTAGTAAATAAAATAACAATAAAAAAATATTACTTTAGCTGTATAGCTAGATGCAATCTCGGTTGAGCACTAGACCAAGTGCAACCTTTGTGCTATCACACAAAATATTAGGCCAAAAGTCTTATAGCGTGCGGGTCCAGTGCTCCCCGAGCTCTAGTTGATGAATTGATTGATTGACTAACTGACTACCAATTTGGTTTGGTTGGTTGTTTGTTCTATTCATACTGATATTTTGCTTTTGCAGATATTACTGGAATAGCTGTATAAAAGATATTGATTCATATATTCAGACATGTTTGGATTGCCAGCGTGTGAACAAACGACTAGAAAAACCAGCTCATTCTCTTCATCCTATCGAAGTGCACAGTCCATGGTACCGAATCGGAATTGATCTCATTGGACCATTACCACGTTTGAAATCTGGAAATGCCTACATAGTCACCTGTTGTGACTATTTCACAAAATGGCCAGAGGCTGCGGCAATTCCTGACAAATCTGCTTCTTGTGTCGCACAGTTCTTGCACACACTTATTACAAGACATGGCAGCCCAGTAATTGTTCAATCTGATCAGGGAAGAGAATTTGTGAATCAGGTAATAACCACATGCAATAAAACCACTAAATTCATTTTATAAAAAAAAAAAATTACACTGCATTTTCAGTATTGCTAGCATTTTTAACAGTTTAATTGAAAGCTGGAAAGTATTTGTTTGAGAAGTGAAGCATAAAATTTCAGCTGCTTATCATCCTCAAAACTAATGGTTTAGTAGAAAGATTGAACCAACTCACCAACATGTTAATAAAGCTGAGTGGAGAGGCAAAGTAATTGGGACGATTACATTGATGCCGCCTTGTTTGCATACAGGTATTTAATCAACACCAATAATGTTTGAAATTGTTTCTCTGCTTTTAAATATGATTGTAGTTAAATATTACCTTTTAACAACATGTGAGAATCAGAATCCATTGTCTTCCACATTTTACTAGCAGAGTGCTTGGTCGCTATTTGAGCATACTATATTCGATACCTGTGGTAACTTATCTTTACTTACTAGTCAGCAACTACCCCCAAAACTTAACAATTGTGGGTTCATTGGTGCACTTAAGCCCCTCCATTGCAACAAGGTCATGGTCCAAAGAAGAAACATAGCACCTCACACACACAGACACACACACACACACACACACACACTTTTTAGTTAACTCTTCATTATTAACCTATGAGGGGCAGTGGCGTAGCTGAGGGGGGGGGGGGGTTTGGAGGGCCTTGGCCAACCCATCAACAATATTTTATCAATTAATTAGTCATAAATTCAATTTAAACTTGGTTCATACATTTATAGGTCACAAAACTAGGACCCTCCAGCAGTTTCTCTCCAGCTACGCCACTGATGAGAGGTGAGAGTGTCATATTGTCCAATGGCTTGACAATAGCCATGCACAATCACCTGGACTCACACAAAGTTGATATACACATAATAATAATAATAATAATAATAATAATAATAATAATAATAATAATAATAATAATAATAATAATAATAATAATAATAATAATAATAATAATAATAATAATAATAATAATAATAATAATAACAATAATAATAATGTGGGGGAGGAGGTGGGGGGTTGGAGGTGAGTGGGAATAAAGTATTGAGAATAGAAGGAAGGAGAATAGAAGGAAGGAAAAGAGAGAGGGGAAAGAGGGGAATAGGTAATACTTTGAAAGAATAATTGATTCTTTGGCTATATTTACACGCACGCATGCATGCACACACGCACGCATGCAGCATGCATGCACACATGCGCAAACACACACACATACACACTTGTAGTCCAGTAATGGTAACTGGTGCAAGTACAGAATTTCTTAATTCAATAGGTGACATTTCTAATTTATAGATACCTTTTTTTCAGTTTTCATAGCACATATTTGAAATCTGATAACTTGATCAAGATAACATATCGTCCTGCATCATCAGCTAAATTAACAAGCTGACAATTCTAGATAGTAAATCAAACTAAAAGATAACTATTTAGGACAACAAGTAGCAAATATTGAGCAAGCATATCATTACTTATAATGATATGTTTCATATCATTTAAGCATTGCTTTAAGTCTGATAAATTTTAAATTAAAAACCAGATTTTTGACTAATATAAATACACCCTAAAAATCATATTTATATGAATGCATACCTTTATTCCAGGTTTATCTTTCTAGTATTCAAACAAAAAGATAAGACGAGATATTAGTTCTCTGTACATAAGTGGTAACTTCTAAAGGAATAGTAATAGCAGAAAATGAAGATGGCAACATCAACAATAAAAACAGTCGTTTAAGATCTAAATTGCTTAGATTACCTATAATTAAATCTCTAACACGTCAACATTATACTAGATAGTTAAAAAATATAGTAAAACATCTACAAATTTTATTTCCACTAAATTACTCTTTGTAACAACACCAATATTTCCGTGAGTGTTTACAAGTTATTGAGTGTATTGGTTCCTGTAGCTATACAGTCTTCATGCTAGTTATGCCTGTGATGCGTGTTCTTTTGTTGTTGTTTTCTGCACAATCCAATTATAGTGAGGTAGCTGAGCCATGTGGTTAACCATGCACCCTTTATGTACATAATTGCTGCACCGAATGAATATAATTGTGAGACAAGTTTTAAATGCAGTATATTCTAAATGCAAAACCTGATCTTTTTTAATTCATAATAGACAAGAGCAAATGAAGCAACTGAGAATTGACAATGATATTACGTGCATTCTCTAATTGCCTTTAATAATGGATAGTTCTAAAGGAATTCTAACATGTTAATTAACCATGTCTTCACACAATGTGGCAAGCAGATCATTTGATTATTAAATGCTCCATGTAGCATGTGTGTAGCGAGTAAAATCTATTGAAATCGTATTAGAAATGATTAATAAAAATATTTTGAAAATATATAAAGTGCTCGTAAAGTAGTTATCTTATTAATGTACTCTGACTCAAGTATTGTACATAGCATGAGTCAGAGTATAAAATGGGAGCCGAAGGCAAATGAAAATATCATGTGAAAGTGATTTAGACTTTTTCTCAAACAGTCAGAGTACATTTTTCAATTCATTTTACTCGCTATGTATGCACTGCTTGGTGAATTCAATAAATAGCATAAAATACGGGAGAATATGTAATAGCTAAACCATTGGTTTGAGGAGTTATCCAGCGATAATTCTGAGAGTTGCCATGGTTTAACTATTTTATACCATAGCTACCATTTCTGACAGATAAAAATACTAATCAATGACAGAAGCTATTTAAGCGAGGCTTGCAACTATCGACTAAAAGTGTATTTACCTTGGTGAACAACGTTCTATTTCCACAGCCTTTAGACAAGAATAGTAGTGATAGAGCAGATACATCTAGTGAGGTTCGGGGATAGCATTCATAAAACCTTTTAAGCCTATAAACTAGGTCCCCTTTTAGCCGCCTTTAGATAAAAATAGTGGCAACTGAGCAGATTTGTTCAGCGAGTCTAACTCAGGAATAGTTTCTACAAGATCACTTACATTTTGTTGTATTCAACTTCATTATTATGTCAAATAATGCTTCTGTGTTGTATATATAATTTAAGCACTTGACTTGTGTACATACATTATCGCTTTTCAAACTGAAGATCATGACAGTAACTAAATAATTCTGTCATTTGTTGGCTGAATTTTTTTTTATTATATTGCTAATTTCTAGGAAATATCAGCCAAATTTTATCATCTTCTGAGATGTTTACCCCTAAAAAAAGGCTTGTGCAAGAGGCTGAACCATTTTTGGGTATATTTAGCTAATACACTAGTAACTAATTAAAAAGCAGTCATTGTAGTAAGGCAATATTATACACTACATTATGTAATTGCAGTGGAGAATCTAAATTAGTTTAGTCACCACATTGTCATCATTATTCAGCCCAACCAAAAACGTGAAAAAGGTATTTCAACTTTCAAACTGAAGTCTTCACGGAGTAAGCAAATATGGACATGCTTGATAAAAGTATACAATCACTACAGTATAATCTAATCACTGTATAGCTAAGTCCTGATAACTGCTGCTACATAGAAAATGCACTAAAGTAAACAGGATGAGGCCTAGGGTAATATTTTCCCATATCACCTGTGTTCACAGTTATCACGTTGGGTTATTACGTTCTTCCAGGTTACAAATTTGTTTATGGTGTTTACAATGCCATAGCAATAGTAACTATGGCATCAACACATGAGCAGTACATAATAAATTTATTTAATTTGTCTGATTGGTTATATTTACACTTGTGCCTGTGGCACTCATGTAAATACTAAGCCAACAGGCTCATGATATTCTCCAGTATGAAATGAAAATGAAGCTTATTTAGCTAGTAGTAGTTTCTTTGGTTCAAGTTGAATCTGAATCTTTTATGTAGCTTAATGCTTAGGTAACAACAATTATTATATCAATTCTTAAATACTCTGTGGAATAAGTAATCTGAAAAAAAAAAGCAAAAAAAAAAATTATTCACTTAAATGTCCAAACCACCAAATGGTTTTAGTCAAGCTTTGTGAAATAAAAGTTGCAAATACCTAAGCCACTAAGAAATTCATATGGCATCAAGCATTACATACTAGTGATTACAATCCCTGTAAGAGGCTCATATGTCAGTCTAATTGAATTTAGTTACAAAAAAAGTTAGATGATATCCTGTGGAATCTTCTTACATTTATAGCAGTGAACAGTGGAACTTGAACTACATCAAAATTGCTAGAGCTCAATAGTAAAGTGAACATACCTCTACTTGAAGACTCCTCAACCCCCAAAACGGTGCAATAGCTGTCATGGAAGACGATAAACTAGGCGGACCAAATCAGCGGATGACGGGCCAAATCCGCTAGCGTTATTGGTCCGGAGGGACTATATCCGCTAGCAGACTTTATCCACCCGGACCAATAACGCTAGCGGATTTGGTCCGATCGGACCGCAATTTGCCCGGATCAATTATTTTCCTGTGACACCAGCCCAAAATTAAAATTCAATTAAAATTCAATTGAAGCGAGCCAGAAAGTTTACTTTAGCAAGTTTACTTTAGCATTGTAGCTGCCAGCTGTTATCTCCAGATCTAACTATACCTGGGCTGCTCTGCAGTAAGCAGTAAAGCAGCTAGCTATGGTAAATTCCTGCGGTATGAGAGCCGCATGAGAGTTATATGATAGGGCTGGTCCCGTATAGGTGGATATGAGAGAGTAGTAGACCCTCCCATATCCAGCCTCACATAACCTGCTCCCTGCTTTATCCAGCCTATTCTATTAAACTAAAACTCAAAAATAGCAATACCCCAAGGGTTGTTAGTATGCACAGTTCATATACCTAAAGGCAAAAAATAGTGCACACTTACCAAGTTAGTACACCTAGTAACAATATAGCAACGGGTTCTAATTCGAGTATTTGACCGATAATTGGTTAACTCTATCAGAATTCCGGGAAATCCTATTGCAAACCGGGGATTCGGGAAAGGCTAAAAAAACCGGGAAAGGCTAAAAAAAACCGGGAAACCGGGAAAGGCTAAAAAAATCGGGATAATCCCGGCAAAACCGGGATAGTTGGCAACTATGAAAAGGGGACTCCATGACTCAAGAAGAAGATCTGAAGATAGGAGGGGTGGGGTATAAGATAAGCTCAGATAGTTCAGAAAAAAAGAGAGCCAGGAGAGGGGAAACCTTAAGTAACCTTAACCAATTGGTAGAGAATAATAACTGGACAAGATAACTTGTGCTACTGCATTCTTACTTTGCAATACATCAAGTGCCACTTGTGGCGGGGTATTTGCTAGTAATATAATAATATAACAATACGATTTTTCATTTTTTTCCTTTGCTTTTTTCCAGACCCCTTTAGGTGAGAAAGTTTCTATCTAGTTTGTATGAAGGGTCAGAACTTGATAATTGTAATAATGATATAATATAACAACTGTAATCTAATATAAAAACTGTAATATAATATTATAATAATAATAATAATTATTATTATTATTATAATAATAATATCTAGCAAGACCTCTCCAAACAATGGCGCCTACTGTTCTAACTTTTGCAAGGAATGCAGTTGCATGAGATATTGTCATTATGTACCACTCACCTCATTCAGTCCACCTTATTTTATTCTAACTGAAGTTTCTCTACCCATGTAATCATGAATACACACACCGTTGTCATCGTCAGTATTGACAATGCTTTACCAACTATATACATGATCATTGTCATCGTCATACTGAAGATCTTTTACAACCTGGCTCACAATACACACACACTACAGTTGCCTCTCTCTCTCTCTATTTTTCTCCACCCAGGTATTTTATTCATGAATATGTACACAAAAGTCGTTACTGATACCGGTTTACCAACTTTGCTCGGCTAGTGAATTATTTATGAACATACATTGTCGTCATAAGTGACACATATTCTTATGTAGATAATCCAACAACAATAACAATTATAACAATACCAACAATAATAACTGCAATATAACAAAAACAATAATAACAGCAATAATAACAACAACAATGCTACTACTACTACTACTACTACTGCTACTACTACTACCAATAATTGGCGAGCAAGCGTAGCGAGCGAGACACTTACAGGGATAACACAATCGAAAATCGGGGATGTTTGTTTATTGGCGAGCGAGCGTAGCGAGCGAGACACTTACAGGGGTAACACAATCGAAAATCGGGGATGTTTATTTATTTATTTATTTGTATATATGTATGGACGTATGTATGTCATTTTGTACTTTGACCCTCGCGTTTTTGTGTTAGTTCGGTAGTCTACCCCGTCCCAAATTGCACTAAACAGAGTCCTCTGGTGATCGATCAGTACCCGTCATCACCCTAGAAATTGAATTGCTTACCGTTTTGAATTCTTTTGCGGGTGCAGTTACAACTTGAAAACTTAAGGGACTTCCATTTCTATTCGAGTTAGTGCCGGTGGTAAGTCAATGCGCTCTTTGTCATGGTTATAAGCCGTGCGCAACAGTATTTACTTGAAAATACATTGTCCACTAGACTACCACGAAGGTAAGTCTGTAGGTGCATGTCCTGTTGTGTCAAAGCATTGTGTTACAACCATAATTTAGCTAAAGAATATCACAAAGAAAACGTTTAAATAATGTGTATTGTTTTGTTGTTGTTTTTTTCCTTCAATTCAAGCAGTTGCAGAGAGTTGTTACTATGGCACTGAAATCCCTTTACCCTGTATGCTAAATTTAAAAACTGGACCGTATTTTCAGTAGTTTCAGTGTTAGAAGTCAATAAGTCTTTAGGCTCGCTCGCCATTTGTGCTCAAGCACACCACTAGTTGGCGAGCGAGCGAAGCGAGCGAGACAGTATTAGGGGTGGATAATGCAAAATCGGGTATATGTTATATATATATATGTATGTATGTATGTATGGATGGTACGTATGCTCTTTAAACGCGCGCGGGGGGAACGTTTTTCTCCTAAAAACACGGCTATTTAGGCTTCACTCCAGTTTATTCTGAAACTACAGCATTAAGCAAACCTTACTTAAGCTCCAAAGTATGAGAAAATTCCTGCTAAAACGCTTGTTTTCAAGACACAAAAAGTTGATTCGACAGGTTACTATGGCATTGAAGACCCTTTTCCAGACTTAATTTCAAAACTTCGCCGTTTTATGGGGGGATACGGAGTGCCGGTTGTTGGTTGTCAAGAGCCGTTGGTAGTCAGAATGCCGTAGTATTAATGCTAAGGAAGCTACTACTTCTCGAGGGAAGCTGAGATAAGTACGCAATTCCATATTTGTTAGCTAAATATGCAAAATTAACTCTGGCCTTTCTTTTTTGTAGCTAAGAGCTTGTCAACAGTGACTGGTAAATTCAAGTAGTCAGATTGGCTCAAATTTGGTACTACAAAAGTTCCCACTGCTCAAGAAAATGAGGTAAGAAAGTAATTTTGTATTTGTGTGCTAAAATTGATTGTCTTTTGTTTTTGTAGGTGAGAGCTTGTTGTCAAGAATTCAAGGTAATTCAGATGGTCAAAGTAACTTCAATTTGATACTACAGAAGTTATCAATACTCCAGAATGATGTAAGTAGTAATTCCATATTTGTTGGCTAAAATTACAAATAATAACACTGGTTTATTTTTTATCGTAGCTGAGAGCTTGTTCAAGAGTTACTGGTATTGAGATTATCAGAATGGTTGATGTTTGATACTACAAAAGTTACCATTAATCAGGTAAGAGAGTGATTTTGTATTTGTTTGCTGAAATCAAATGTCATAACTGCTATTATAGTGTTTGCATGAAGAAAGCTAAAAATAGTAACATTTTATGTTACCTAACTATCAGGCTCGCTCGCCATTTGTGCTCAAGCACACCACTAGTTTATTTATATATATGGACGTACGTATGTCATTTTGTACTTTGACCCTCGCGTTTTTGTGTTAGTTATGTGGTCGACCCCGTCCCAAATTGCACTAAACAGAATCCTCTGGTTTATCGATCAGTACCCGTATCACCCTAGAAATTGAATTGTTTACCGTTTGAATTCTTTTGCGGGTGCAGTTTTTCTATTCGAGTTAGTGGCGGTGGTAAGTCAGCGCAACAGTATTTACTTGAAAATACATTGTCCACTAGACTACTGCGAAGGTAAGTCTGTGTAGGTTCATGTCCAGTTGTGTCAAAGCATTGTGTGTTACAACCACAACTTAGCTAAAGAATATCACAAAGAAAACTTTTAAATATCGTGTATTGTTTTGTTGTTGTTTTTTCCCTTCAATTCAAGCAGTTGCAGAGAGTTGTTATTATGGCACTGAAATTCCTTTACCCTGTATGCTAAATAAAAAAACTGGACCTTATCAGTAGCTTCAGTGTTAGAAGTTAAAATCATTCATATAAAAATAGTATAGTCTTTAGGCTCGCTCGCCATTTGTGCTCAAGCACACCACTAGTAATAATAGTAATAATAATAATAATAAAAATAAAAATTATAATAATAATTATGGAAAATATCAATGCAAAAAAATATATAATAATACCATCAGTAAAAAACAAAACCAAGAGGTTAGATAATTTTATATTGTTATCTTTTAAGGAGAGTGAAGCTACACTGCATTAACCATCAATATTCTGAATATGAAATGATTTTAAAATGTCAAACGTCAAATAGACATACAGATACACACAAGTTTAGTATACTAATATTTTGTTGCTTGTGCTGAGGAAATATTTTCATATACAATTTTGTTCAGGCCACACCCTGAATGATGACTGTCGGGCTATGACTATTCTTATTTGTCTGCCCCTCCCTCTGTTTTCGTCACCCCTTTATTATATCACTTCACACATTGACTATCAGACTAAACACTTATTCACACCTGGGCCCATAGCCTGGCCTATAAAAGTGTAAGGTTAGGGCCCTCAGTTCAGTTGCTGTTCTACTTGCTACTACTATTGTTGTTCTATTTGCTACTACTATTGTTGTTCTACTTGCTACTACTTGCATATCTTTAATTATAGTGCTTAAACAATAGTGCGATTTCCTGTGCCTAGCCTCTCAATTATTGTTCACTCGGAGCACGTCTAATCAAATTTATCATAATTTTTTTTTTATCTGAGAAAAAAAAAATTATTGTGAGATAGATTATTGCTAACTTTAGACACCCCAAAAAAATAAGAAGACAATCTAGAGGACAGTAGTATAGTAGTATTAGCTAGAAAGAGTTCCTGTAAAGAGATTCTTGCATCCGGTAACCCTGCTTCCTGGCATCTACCTTGTTTTCTGTTCTAGACACGGCTATAATGGCTACAGTTAATAGATTTGATCTGTTTATTTCTCCTCCTTCTGAGAATTTGAAATGTGTCATTTGTCTGGAGGTAGCTATGACTCCCAAGCAATGTGAAGACTGTGGCAAACTGTTCTGCAGTGAGTGCATTAAGAGGTATGGAAGAAAGCCTTGTCCTAACTGTAGGAAAGAGAACCCTAACTACTTTACAGACAAAAGAGGTGAGTCTACTAATAGCAAATGAAGCTGAACTAGAGTGCAATGTGTGTGTGTATGTTTGTAGGTGAGAAAGAGATAAAGGAGCTAGGTGTGAGATGTGCTAGCAGAGAGAGAGGCTGTCCATGGACTGGGACTATTGGAATATTAGACACACACCTAGCTACCTGTGAGTATCTTCTGGTCACATGTCCCAACAAGTGTGAGGATGATAAATATGGCGGACAGACACAACTCATGAGGAAAGACTTGGAGGAACACGTACAATCAAGATGTCTGAAGAGAGCCTTTGATTGCCCCCACTGTGGAGAGAAAGAAACATATGCTAGCATTACAGTACAGCATGACCAAGTTTGTGATAAGAAAATGGTGGTTTGTCCTAACCAAGGAAGTGGATGTCCATTATCTGGGGAACAAGGAAAGACCAAACAACATGTGAGTGTGTGTGAGTTCACTGAAGTAGCCTGTGCCTATGAGAGCCTTGGCTGTGGAGTGAGGATGATGAGGAAAGATGTAGAGAAACACAAGAGAGAAGCTAGAGAGAAGCACTTGGACTTGGCACTAGATACTGTCACCTCACGTGAAGAACAACACAAGACACTGTCAGAAGGAGAGGCACTTGTATTCAAACTACCAGGATATGCCAGCAAGAAAGAGAAGAATGAGACATTTTACTCGACACCATTCTATACCCACCCTGGAGGCTACAAGGTCATTATCAGAGTTTATGCTAATGGAGTTGCTGGTGGTGCAGGCACACATGTGTCTGTATTCACTGAGATATCAGAAGGTCGCTATGACAACCAGCTATCATGGCCTTTCAAGGGAAGTGTCACATACCAACTATTAAACCAGTTGGCAGATGACACACATCATCATGCTGTGAATGTATTTGTGACCGTCTAAGGGAAAACCGGGCACAACGCGGCGTGCGTAATATCGAGAAAAGATCGATCGATTTCTTAAAAATGTATTGTTTTAAGCCGACGGAAAGGAACGGTTAGGTCTATTATAGCGGGAACGACTTAAGTTACGACGATAAAACTTGGAGAGCTCAATATCTGGACGCCGACAACTCCGTAAGTGCAAAAAAAATTTTCGAAGGGTGCCGCGTTGTGCCTGGTTTTCCTATAGACGGTCACATTTACTGACACTAGTGACATGCAGGTTGGTAGTTGTAGAGGTTATCAACAATTTCTTCCTCACTCTTCTCTCTGCCCTGACCCAGCCACCAACACACAGTACCTCCTAGATGATACACTGTACTTCAGAGTGTCAGTGAAAGTGGACAACCACAAGCCATGGCTGGTCTGCACTGACAAAGTAAACATGGACTCCATCAAAACAATAAACAACAGCAAAAATTTGAAGGATGGGGAACAATTTGTCATTAAAGTAGCTGGATATAGTTCAAGGAAAGCTACTGCGAATATTTACGATAGTGACTCCTTCTACACTAGTCCTGGTGGATATAACATGTGTGTTAGGATATATCCCAATGGATATGGTCATGGTACTGGTACACATATGTCAGTGTCTGCTAAGCTATTAAAAGGTTCCTATGATGCTAGTCTGTCATGGCCCTTTGTGGGAACTGTCACATTCACACTACTCAACCAGTTATCAGATGAGAACCATCGCACTATGACACTGGAATGTAAAAATATTAATAATCATAACATTGGTGACGACAGGGGCTACCCACGGTTCATCTCACAGTCTGTACTCTTTCAATATCCTGTGAAGAACACACAGTACCTCAAGAATGACACTCTGTACTTCAGAGTGTCTGTTCAAGTGAAGGATTCCAAGCCATGGCTGACATGTACTAATGAATAACTTTATGATTAGCTGATTTATTGAGAATGTTTCTCATATATGTTATATGCTGTATTTTTTCTAATTGTAAGATTGTTTGGTTGAAAATACCTATTTATGATGTGAAATTTGAAAAGCTCACATTGAGGTTGACCTGACAAGACTTGAGGTTGACCTGGCTGGGATTAATTTCTTCTTGCTGAAGTAAAACGATCTGATCATGCCTTCCAATTTTTTTTTTAGTTATTACTCCCGTTTTTTTAAAACAATCTCCTTTCCTAAATCTTTGTCCCCCTTTTTCCTCCCCATTATTCAAGCATCCACACACATGCACACACATACACATACCATTTTATCATTGCCTTAAACTAATCAATAGCTCATCTAGAGTTCAGGTGCGCATGGACACGTGTATTACATGATAGTTGGCCAAGTAAGTCTAGTTAACTGTCTTTCAAAGCTTGTCAAGTTAATTATCTAATTAGTCAGTTCTTTATGATGCATGCACAAATGTATATATAAGTGGGCACATTTAACAGCTTAGTCATATGAAGTAGCAAGTCAATTACCATTAGATATAATGGGAGAAAAAAATTAGTTTACTTCAGTCAGTTATTGTCTTGATAAACTTAATGCACTCTCTGTAGTTCTACACATGAACATGGCAACAGGAATTGATTAAGATTAATGCTTGCCTATAAAATGTTAACCACTTAGTGTTAAGCTAACGTGGGCAGTGGTGGTTGATGAAAAACGTTTTTGAGTGCTATCCTCATAAGGTATAAGTTTAGCTGTGAAAATTGCAGTATTCACAAGTATTGGTGTGCTTGAAGTTAGTAACTTGGTCACTCTATTGCTTGGTTTCTAGCCAAATTCATGGAGCCAATGTTACTTCTAACCTGAGTTATAGCCCCAAAATTCTGAATTATGATATTCTGAAAACTGAGGCTATAAAATACAGAAATTTTACACAGCTCATGAATATATTAAATATAACAAGGAAATACCCAACACTCACAAGTGCCTTAGGTAACACAATGAAGAGCTTAAACATTACTAGAGATGGTTAGCCAGTTTTCAGAGAAAACAGCAAACATTTTATTAATGACTCCGTATTTCATTTGGAAAATTTAGCAATCTTCTCACATCCTACTTCAAAACTGAAGTAGTATTGCAACCAAGGAATAGATTTTTGAAAAAAGCAACAACAATATCATCAACAATGGTTCCACTTTAGGTTCAGGAGCACATCTCTCAATGAGAATAACTATGTTGCATAGCTAATGCAGGAGTCTTTATAGCTGTTAGGAATACAACAGCTTTGCCATTTTGTAATACATTGGCCATCCCGTTTTAGTCATAATATACTATCAGGTATATGAAGCTGCATATTGTGGGTATTTCAAGTATACAAGAATTAGAAAAGAAAGAGTTCAGTAGCTATAAGTGATCTCAGTTAGTCACATGTGACATGAGTGGATTTATGCCATTCCAATGTAACTGGATGTGAAGAACATGACTTGTTGGTAAGAGTATGAGATGATCAGGTGGCCTTGCCTGGTAAATATATTCCAGACTCACTGGTACCAGAGTTAGATTTGGTCATCATCACATTCCGGTCTGATATTCTAGACCACACCTCTTTAATGTCCCCTGACATTTCCGCAAACAACTTGTTCCAGTCCCAAAGTTTGTCTTCCTGTATATACACATTAACATACAACAACATATAGTAGAGTGTCATAAATTACTTACTAAAATACAATTGTCAAATGTTATTTCTAATAATTAAATTTAATAAAATAATTCAAAAATAATAAATAAAAGATAAATAATTTAATTTAACTCATTAATTGTCTAATCCTAGAAGCCATAAGGGTTAGGTATCCACATTAAAACAATTTATTGTGTACTGAATCGGCCTATTGAGTGCCTTTACGTAGAAAATGTATTGAATTGGAAAGTATCGTATGCCCGCAATATTCCACAGTGAAGGGGAAGTCCGGAGATATTGCGTTGGGTTATTGCATCCCCTAAGCTTTTTTTGTCAGATGTCCATCCAAACTTCTTTGAATGGAAGTATGAGTGCTCGGTTCATGCAGACTACCTCTTGCATTCCGCATTTTACGATAGGAATGATCAAGAAGTCTATCTCATTCTTTCGGTGGAATATTCTCATCACTTTTCATTTATCCCTTTGCACCAACGATGCCACGTTCTAATGTTTTCTTTTGAGTACTCCAGATTTTTTTGCTCTTCTAAAAAATTTCATAATTCCTCATCGTCAAGACTGATTGTTCACTCTCAATGCTACAAGAAGGCGGCTCTTTTAACCTTTCACTTACCCTTTGTATTCCACCTCAAATATTAGAGAAAAGATATTCAATCACTTCATCAGAAAAAAATAATAAATAGAAAGACCTCTTTTCAGCATCCATTACATTAGCCGCTCGGTTTCTATGCCATTCACGCATGATCAGTACACAACATATTGATTAATCATTGGATATCGCAGGAACATCACTCGTGTTTAGTGGCATTTACACTCGTGCCTGTGACACTCGTGTAAATGCTAGCCAACAGACTCAAGATATTCTGCGGTATTCAATGATTAGCCTATATACATAAGAAACTAATGACTGGAGAGGACAACTACTATAAGCCTCTTGCACATCAACACTGATAATACAATGTAAGTCTTGTGTTGTTATCCAATTGTGTGTGTGTGTGTGTATTTATGTGTGTGATAATATATCACATATTGCAGTGAGGCTTGCTAGCAACTTTTGTTGAAGCATATTAATTTGATTTTCTGAGTTCACACAATTGAAAACTGGTTACCTCTTTCACATCTTCCTCAGGAGCCATGGAAGCTGCTAGAGCCTTCAAGTCTATGTCCCCATCCTATTAGTAATATATACAAACACACAAACATATATCAGTAAGTGCGAAAAACAAACAAAATTTCAATCTTATGATTAAGCTTTGCTTGATAGATTACATGCTACTATTTTGTTGAATAAACAATAACCCAAACAGAAAGCTATAAACAAATATATACATAGTATATAAAAATAGTTATATGATGTTTAGGCCTGCCCTTGACACTAGGCTACTACAATAACTAGATATGAAAGCTATAGAATTTATGCTAAGACATGTACCTCATAGTTAACTCTCTCTTCTATCCTAAGGATAGAAATTGAAGGTTATACTAGGAATAAACAGGAAATTAGTAATCCTTATATAACTAGGCTAGTTCACCCGCCATTTGTACTGAAGCATACCGCTAGTATAAAATAGTGGAGGCACTTTAAAAAGCACAACCAGCACTTACAAGCTACTAAAAAGACACGTTATAAACTAACACACAACAGTCACCAGTGATCCATCTAGGTAAGTGTGAAATGAGACACCATTGACACTTGACAATTCAGGTAATTTGTTAACTGGAATATAATTTAGACAATTTGTGAAGAAAATACATACAAACAAACTTACCAATGTAAAGAGTCCAGCCTGATGCGTGAGGTCAAAGTTTAGTTGCTTATATGTAGTCACCCTAGTAGCAGTGGCCCTAAATGATAGTAATAAAAATAACATTAACAATAATAATAATAATCTATATAATAATAGCTTGTGTGTCAGTAACGATGACGACGACCGACGGTGTGTGTATTCACAAATAATTCATGAGTTTTGTACAGTTTGGTAAAGTATCGCCACCTTACGGTAGGTCAGTAAAAGGTGCTGATTACTTCTAAAAAGTGGGTGCAATAGGCGATGGAAGGCGGCGTAGGTTTCAAAAAGGAAGGCGAAAGTACGGAAGAGAAGGTAAAAGGCGAACTGAAAAGCGGATGAAATCGGCGATAAAATGGAAGGGAAGAGAAGGCAAAAAGGCTAGCGATTAATTATAACTAAAAAGTGGGTGGAATCGATGAGTAAAGGCGGGGTTTAGTTTTCAAAAGAAAGGCTAAAGTACAAAATAGAAGACAAAAGTTTCTCAAAGTAGGACAGAAATTCAGAAGCAGGAGAGATAGACAAAGGAAAAGGGGACTCCATGACTCAAGAAGAAGATCTGAATATAGGAGGGGTGGGGTATAAGACAAGCTCAGATAGTTCAGAAAAAAAGAGAGCAGGAGAGGGGACACTTTATATAACCTTAACCAATTGGTAGAGAATGATAACTGGGCAAGATAACTTGTGCTACTGCATTCTTACTTTGCAACACATCAAGCGCCACTTGTGGCAGGGTATTTGCTAGTAATAATATAATAATAATAACAATAAGATTTTTCATTTTTTTCCTTTGCTTTTTTCCAGACCCCTTTAGGTGAGAAAGTTTCTATCTAGTTTGTATGAAGGGTCAGAACTTGATAATTGTAATAATAATGATATAATATAACAACTAATCTAATATAACAACTGTAATATAATATAATAATAATAATTACTATTATTATTATAATAATAATAATATCTAGCAAGACCTCTCCAAACAATGGCGGCTAATGTTCTAACTTTTGCATTATCTACCACTCGCTTCACTCAGTCCACCTTATTTGATTCTAACCAAAGTTTCTCTGCCCATGTAATCATGAATACACACACCGTTGTCATCGTCAGTATTGACAATGCTTTACCAACTATATACATGATCATTGTCATCGTCATACTGAAGATCTTGTACAACCTGGCTCACAATACACACACACTACAGTGGCCCCTCTCTCTTACTATTTTTCTCCACCCACGTATTTTATTCATGAATATAATACACAAAAGTCGTTACTGACACCGCTTTACCAACTTTGCTCGGCTAGTGAATTATTTATGAACACACATTGTCGTCATAAGTGACACATAAATAAATTCTTATGTAGATAATCCAACAACAATAACAATTATAACAATACCAACAATAATAACTGCAATATAACAAAAACAATAATAACAGCAATAATAACAACAACAATGCTACTACTACTACTACTGCTGCTACTACTACTACTGCTACTACTACTACTACTACCAATAATAATAATAATAATAATAATAATACCTTGAAGTACTCTCCTGATCAAACACTAACCAAATAAGGTAGATTCTTGTACCCTGTCACCTTGCTTCTTTAACCCTGTTACCAGTTACAAACACTGCTATAATGGCTACAGCTAATAAATTTAATCTGTATATTTCTCCTCCTCCTGACAATTTGAAATGTGTCATTTGTCAGGAGTTAACTGTTCTTATTGCTGTTCTACTTGCTAAAGATAATTTTATATTGTTATCTTTTAAGGAGTGCATTAACCATGCATTATGGTGCATTATAAAGTATTCAGACTTGGCTGCATTATAGACTCCGTCATCATCACTTCAGTTCTTTCTGTCGAGATTGCTACCGCTATATTCTTCAGCCCTATCACCTACAAGTCTTAAATTTGTGCTGAACTACCCCGCTCTCACTAATGAGCAACCAACTCCAAGCAACATTGGGAATACGCCGTCACTTCTGCTCCCCGGACCAACATTTTCCAAAGTTACAACGGCCATCTCACGGCTCATTATTGTATTTCTTATTTTTGTTTACAAATGGGCTCTTTTTAGAGTTACCACAAGTCAATTGATTATGCTCTTACCAATAAATTGCGCGTTCGCGGAGCTCAACGTTATGGGGGCGGGGTAAAATAGCGAATCAGTAGTCAACTTGAAAATATAAATCGATATTTCGTGGAATTGTATCATGGAATTGAATCCAAATTTTGCGCACAAGCAGCATACCCCCCTTAGAAAAAAGTTACAGAGAGATTTTTTTAGAATAACGCAGGTGTAAAACGGCACGAAAATTTTACTATTTACAAAAAAAAAATATAGATATTAGAAATATGGCTCTGTAATGTTGCGAAGAAGCCCACTAGCTACCTCTGGAAAAAAAATGAGCACTCTAGTTCCTTCGGCCGCTTCGAAATAACACCAAATAGTAGCAGGTGTGCAGAGCTGTATCTCAGTCCCAGACCGGTCTTCATGCTTCAAATTTGGCTTGCTGGAGTCCTTTATTGGTGCTCATTCCACCTGTAACAACAAAGTAAGCCCACAGTACTCAGAAAAAGAAATATATAAAGACATAGCAAAAACAGCCAATTTGCGGTTACGCGCCTCGGTTTCTGGTGGCAGGGCACCCTTAAGCTTGTCACTTAAAATAGTTAGACAGAATTCCCATAGGGAAACGCTTGAAGTACTCTGCTGATCAAACACTAACCAAATAAGGTAGAATCTTGTACCCTGTCACCATACTTCCTGTAACCCTACTTCCTGGCACCTTGTTTTCTGTTCTAGACACTGCTATAATGGCTACAGTTAATAGATTTGATCTGTTTATTTCTCCTCCTCCTGACAATTTGAAATGTGTCATTTGTCTGGAGGTAGCTAAGACTCCCAAGCAATGTGAAGACTGTGGCAAACTGCTCTGCAGTGAGTGCATTAAGAGGTATGGAAGAAAGCCTTGTCCTAACTGTAGGAAAGAGAACCCTAACTACTTTACAGACAAAAGAGGTGAGCCTACTAACATAGCAAATGAAGCTGAAATAGAGTGCAATGTGTGTGTGTATGTTTGTAGGAGAGAGAGAGATAAAGGAGCTAGGTGTGAGATGTTCTAGCAGAGAGAGAGGCTGTCCATGGACTGGGGCTATTGGAACATTAGACACACATCTAGGTACCTGTGAGTATCTTCTGGTCACATGTCCCAACATGTGTGAGGATGATAAAGATGGTGAACTGACACAACTCATGAGGAAAGACTTGGAGGAACACGTACAATCAAGATGTCTGAAGAGAGCCTTTGATTGCCCCCACTGTGGAGAGAAAGGAACATATGCTAGCATTACAGTAGAGCATGACAAAGTTTGTGATAAGAAAATGGTGGCCTGTCCCAACCAGGGAAGCGGATGTCTATTATCTATGGAACGAGGGAAAACCAAACAACACGTGAGTGTGTGTGAGTTCACTGAAGTAGCCTGTGCCTATGAGAGCCTTGGCTGTGGAGTGAGGATGATGAGGAAAGATGTGGAGAAACACAAGAGAGAAGCTAGAGAGAAGCACTTGGACTTGGCACTAGATACTGTCAGCTCACGTGAAGAACAACACAAGACACTGTCAGAAGGAGAGGCACTTGTATTCAAACTACCAGGATATGCCAGCAAGAAAGAGAAGGATGAGATATTTTACTCGACACCATTTTATACCCACCCTGGAGGCTACAAGGTCATTATCAGAGTTTAGTCTGAGTGAGACTGCTGAGTCCGAGTGAGACTGCCGAGTCCGAGTGAGACTGCCGAGTCCGAGTGAGACTGCCGAGTCCGAGTGAGACTGCTGAGTCCGAGTGAGACTGCTGAGTCAAGTGAGACTGCCGAGTCCGAGTGAGACTGCTGAGTCCGAGTGAGACTGCCGAGTCCGAGTGAGACTGCCGAGTCCGAGTGAGACTGCCGAGTCCGAGTGAGACTGCTGAGTCTGAGTGAGACTGCTGAGTCCGAGTGAGACTGCCGAGTCAAGTGAAACTGCTGAGTCAAGTGAGACTGCCGAGTCAAGTGAGACTGCTGAGTCCGAGTGAGACTGCTGAGTCAAGTGAGACTGCCGAGTCCGAGTGAGACTGCTGAGTCCGAATGAGACTGCCGAGTCCGAGTGAGACTGCTGAGTCCGAGTGAGACTGCTGAGTCCGAGTGAGACTGCTGAGTCCGAGTGAGACTGCCGAGTCCGAGTGAGACTGCCGAGTCTGAGTGAGACTGCCGAGTCAAGTGAGACTGCCGAGTCAAGTGAGACTGCCGAGTTCGAGTGAGACTGCCAAGTCCGAGTGAGACTGCTGAGTCCGAGTGAGACTGCCGAGTCTGAGTGAGACTGCCGAGTCAAGTGAGACTGCCGAGTACGAGTGAGACTGCTGAGTCCGAGTGAGACTGCTACCAGAGTTGGATTTGGTCATCATCACATTCCGGTCTGATATTCTAGACCACACCTCTTTAATATCCCCTGACATTTCCGCAAACAACTTGTCCCAGTCCCAAAGTTTGTCTTCCTGTATACACATTAACATACAACAACATAATTATAGTAAAGTATCATGAATTACTTACTAAAATACAATTGTCAAATGTTATTTCTAATAATTAAATTTAATAAATAATTCAAAAGTAATAAATAAAAGATAAATAATTTAATTTAACTCATTAATTGTCAATCCTAGAAGCCATATGGGTTAGGTATCCACATTAAAACAATTTATTGTGTACTGAATCGGCCTATTGAGTGCCTTTACGTAGAAAATGTATTGAATTGGAAAGTATCGTATGCCCGCAATATTCCACAATAAGGCAGTGCAGCATGATTCTCTGCGCTAGTTAATTGAAAAATACTGGAACTGTGAACGCTTTACCTAACTTACGTAATTAGAAGCGCGGGCAAAAATTTTTGACGTACGTATACATACCTACATATATACTAGTGATGTGCTTGAGCACAAATGGCGAGCGAGCCTAAAGACTATACTATTTTTATATGCATGATTTTGACTTCTAACACTGAAGCTACTGAAAATAAGGTCCAGTTTTTAAATTTAGCATACAGGGTAAAGGGATTTCAGTGCCATAGTAATAACTCTCTGCAACTGCTTGGAAGGAAAACAACAACAACAAAACAATACACTTTATTTAAAAGTTTTCTTTGTGATATTCTTTAGCTAAGTAGTGGTTGTAACACACAATGCTTTGACACAACTGGACATGCACCTACACAGACTTACCTTCGCAGTAGTCTAGTGGACAATGTATTTTCAAGTAAATACTGTTGGGCACGGCTTATAATCATGACAAAGAGCGCATTGACTTACCACCGCCACTAAATCGTATAGAAATGGAAGTCCCTTAAGTTTTCAAGTTTTAACTGCACCAGCAAAAGAATTCAAAACGGTAAACAATTCAATTTCTAGGGTGATACGGGTACTGATCGCTAAACTAGAGGATTCTGTTTAGTGCAATTTGGGACGGGGTCGACCACATAACTAACACAAAAACGCGAGGGTCAAAGTACAAAATGACATACGTACGTCCAAACATATATACAAATAAATAAATAAACTAGTGGTGTGCTTGAGCACAAATGGCGAGCGAGCCTGATAGTTAGGTAACATAAAATGTTACTATGTTCATGCAAACACTATAATAGCGGTTATGACATTTGATTTCAGCAAACAAATACAAAATCACTCTCTTACCTTATTAATGGTAACTTTTGTAGTATCAAACATCAACCATTCTGATAATCTCAATCACCAGTAACTCTTGAACAAGCTCTCAGCTACGATAAAAAATAAACCAGTGTTATTATTTGTAATTTTAGCCAACAAATATGGAATTACTACTTACATCATTCTTGAGTATTGATAACTTCTGTAGTATCAAATTGAAGTTACTTTGACCATCTGAATTACCTTGAATTCTTGACAACAAGCTCTCACCTACAAAAACAAAAGACAATCAATTTTAGCACACAAATACAAAATTACTTTCTTACCTCATTTTCTTGAGCAGTGGTAACTTTTGTAGTACCAAATTTGAGCCAATCTGACTATTTGAATTTACCAGTCACTGTTGACTAGCTCTTAGCTACAAAAAGAAAGGCCAGAGTTAATTTTGCATATTTAGCTAACAAATATGGAATTGCGTACTTATCTCAGCTTCCCTCGAGAAGTAGTAGCTTCCATAGCATTAATACTACGGCATTCTGACTACCAACGGCTCTTGACAACCAACAAGCGGCACTTCGTATCCCCCCATAAAACCGCGAAGTTTTGAAATTAAGTCTGGAAAAGGGTCTTCAATGCCATAGTAACCTGTCGAATCAACTTTTTGTGTCTTGAAAACAAGCGTTTTAGCAGGAATTTTCTCATTCTTTGGAGCTTAAGTATAAAGTAAGGTTTGCTTAATGCTGTAGTTTCAGAATCAACTGGAGTGAAGCCTAAATAGCCGTGTTTTTAGGAGAAAAAAGTTCCCCGCGCGCGTTTAAAGGGCATACGTACAATCCATACATACATACCTACATATATATATACTAGTGGTGTGCTTGAGCACAAATGGCGAGCGAGCCTCATGTTAGGTAACATAAAACTAAGTATTGTTACTATGTTTTAGCTTAGTTCATGCAAACACTATAATAGCAGTTATGACCTTTTATTTCAGCAAACAAATACAAAATAACTCTCTTACCTGATTAATGGTAACTTTTGTAGTATCAAACATCAACCATTCTGATAATCTCAATCACCAGTAACTCTTGAACAAGCTCTCAGCTACGATAAAAAAATAAACCGGTGTTATTATTTGTAATTTTAGCCAACAAATATGGAATTACTACTTACATCATTCTTGTGTATTGATAACTTCTGATTGAAGTTACTTTGACCATCTGAATTACCTTGAATTCTTGACAACAAGCTCTCACCTACAAAAACAAAAACAATCAATTTTAGCACACAAATACAAAATTATTTTCTTACCTCATTTTCTTGAGCAGTGGTAACTTTTGTAGTACCAAATTTGAGCCAATCTGACTATTTGAATTTACCAGTCACTGTTGACAAGCTCTTAGCTACAAAAAAGAAAGGCCAGAGTTAATTTTGAATATTTAGCTAACAAATATGGAATTACGTACTTACCTCAGCTTCCCTCGAGAAGTAGTAGCTTCCTTAGCATTAATACTATGGCATTCTGACTACCAACAGCTCTTGACAACCAACAACCGGCACTCCGTATCCCCCCCATAAAACGGCGAAGTTTTGAAATTAAGTCTGGAAAAGGGTCTTCAATGCCATAGTAACCGGTCGAATCAACTTTTGTTTCTTGAAAAGCAAGCATTTTCGAAGGAATTTTCTCACAATTTGGAGCTAAAGTATAAAGTAAGGCTTGCTTAATCCTGTAGTTTCAGAATAAACTGGGGTCAAGCCTAAAAAGCCGTGTTTTTTGGAGAAAAGAGTTCTCCGCGCGCGCGTTTAAAGGGCATACGTACCATCCCACATACATATATACATATAACATATACCCGATTTTGCATTATCCACCCCTAATACTGTCTCGCTCGCTACGCTCGCTCGCCAATAAAATATACCCAATTTTGCATTATCCACCCCTAATACTGTCTCGCTCGCTTCGCTCGCTCGCCAATAAACATCCCCGATTTTCGATTGTGTTACCCCTGTAAGTGTCTCGCTCACTACGCTCGCTCGCCAACTAGTGGTGTGCTTGAGCACAAATGGCGACCGAGCCTTAAACTACTCTATTGTTATTTAAACTACTAAAACTAGTGGTGCGCTCGAATAGCGCAAATGCATGGCGAGCGAGTAAATATATGAGTATAGGTAAAGATTTGTGAAGGAAATCGCTAAATAATAGCAATGATTAGGCATGAAGAGTTAACAATAACAGAATTACCTGAATAAACTTCGAAAGCAGTAGCAAAGAAGCGCTGTTTCAAGAAGAGAGTAGCTATAAACTTTTTGGTTAAAACAAAGTTGTGTAAGGCAGTGCAGCAAGATTCTCCGCGCTCGTTAATTGAAAAATACTGGAACTGTGAACGCTTTACCTAACTTACGTAATTAGAAGCGCGGGCGAAATTGTTGACGTACGCATACATACCTATATATATCTGAAATCTCAATTGAACACGACTGATAGTCAGCTTCGCTCGCTTCGCTCGCTCGCTGAACTAGTGATGTGCTTGAGCACAAATGGCGAGCGAGCCTAAAGACTATAATATTTTTATATGAATGATTTTGACTTCTAACACTAAATCTACTGAAAATAAGGTCCAGTTTGTTTATTTAGCATACAGGGTAAAGGGATTTCAGTACCATAGTAACAACTCGCTGCAACTGTTTGAATTGAAGGAAAACAACAACAACAAAACAATACACGCTATTTAAACGTTTTCTTTGTGATATTCTTTAGCTAAATAGTGACTGTAAAACACAATGTTTTGACACAACTGGACATACACCTACACAAGACTTACCTTCGCGGTTAGTCTAGTGGACAATGCATTTCCAAGTAAATACTGTTGCGTACGGCTTATAACCATGCCAAATAGCGCATTGACTTACCACCGCCACTAACTCGAATAGAAATGGAAGTCTCGTAAGTTTTCACGTTTTAACTGCACCCGTAAAAAAATTCAAAATGGTAAATAATTCAATTTCTAGGGTGATACGGGTACTGATCGATAAACAGAGGATTCTGTTTAGTGAAGTTTGGGACGGGGTCGACCACCGAACTAACATAAAAACGCGAGGGTCAAAGTACAAAAATGCCTTACGTACGTCCAAACATATATATAAACAAACAAACATCCCCGATTTTCAATTGTGTTACCCCTGTAAGTGTCTCGCTCGCTACGCTCGCTCGCCAATAAAGTCGAGTTGTTAAATTACGCATATACGGTAAAGGGGATTCAATGCCATAGTAACCACTCCCCTCAACTGTTTGAAATGAAAAAGAAGCAACAAAATCAAGTCACGTTATTTAAAATTTTCTTTGTGATATTCTTAATAGTAGTTGTAACGCACAATACTTTCACACAACTGAACATACGTACGCAAGACTTACCTTCGTGGTTCGTCTAGTGGACAATGCATTTTTAAGTAAATACTGTTGAGTAGGGCTTATAACTGTGACAAATAGCGCATTAACTTACCACCGCCACTAACTCGAATAGAAATGGAGCTCCCATAAGATTTTGAGTTTTAACTGCACCCGCAAAACAATTCAAAGCCTTAAACAATTCAATTTCTAAGGTGATACGGGTAATGGTCGCTAAACCGGATGATTCTGTTTAGTGAAGTTTGGGACGAAGTCGAACGCGGAGCGAACACAAAAATACGGAGGGTCAAAGTACAAAATGACATACGTACGTCCATATATATAAATAAATAAACAAACATCCCCGATTTTTTCATTTTTACCCCTGTAAGTGTCTCGCTCGCTACGCTCGCTCGCCAACTAGTGATGTGCTTGAGCACAAATGGCGAGCGAGCCTAAAGACTATACTTTTTTTATATGAATGATTTTGAATTCTAACACTGAAGCTACTGAAAATAAGGTCCACTTTTTTAATTTCGCATACACGGTAAAGGGATTTAAGTGCCATAGTAACAAATCTCTGCAACTGCTTGAATTGAAGGAAAAAAACAACAACAAAACAATATGTACACGTTATTTAAAAGTTTTCTTTGTGATATTAATTTGCTAAGTAGTGGTTGTAACACACAATGCTTTGACACAACTGGACATGCACCTACACAGACTTACCTTCGCGGTAGTCTAGTGGACAATGTATTTTCAAGTAAATACTGTTGCGCACGGCTTATAACCATGACAAAGAGCGCATTGACTTACCACCGCCACTTACTCGAATAGAAATGGAAGTCCTTTAAGTTTTCAAGTTTTAACTGCACCCGCAAAAGAATTCAAAACGGTAAACAATTCAATTTCTAGAGTGATAAGGGTACTGATCGATAAACCGGAGGATTCTGTTTAGTGCAATTTGGGACGGGGTCGACCACATAACTAACACAAAAACGCGAGGGTCAAAGTACAAAATGACATACGTACGTCCAAACATATATACAGATAAACAAACATCCCCGATTTTCAATTGTGTTACCCCTGTAAGTGTCTCGCTCGCTACGCTAGCTCGCCAATAAACAAATATATACATAGTATATGAATATAATTATATGATGTTTAGGCTTGCCCTTGGCACTAGGCTACCACAAAAACTAGACATGAAAGTTATAGAATTAATGGTAAGACATGTACCTCATAGTGAACTCTCTCTTCTAATCATAAGGATAGAAATTGAAGGTTATACTAGGAATAAACAGGAAATTAGTAATCCTTATATAACTAGGCTAGTTCGCCCACCATTTGTACTGAAGCATACCACTATTATAAAATAGTGGAGGCGCTTTAAAAAGCACAACATTTACAAGCTACTAAAAAGATACTTTATAAATGAACACACAATAGTCAACAGCGATCCATATAGGTATATGTGAAATGAGACAGCATTGACACTTGACCATTCACGTAATTTGTTAACTGGAATATAATTTGGACAGTTTGTGAAGAAAATACATACAAACAAACTTACCAATGTAAAGAGTCCAGCCTGATGCGTGAGGTCAAAGTTTAGTTGCTTATATGTAGTCACTCTAGTAGCAGTGGCCCTAATAGTTAAAATAAAAAATAATAGTAATAATAATTGGCGAGCGAGCGAGACACTCCGGGGTAACACAATTGAAAATCGGGGATATTTGTTTGTTATGTATGTGTGGACGTACGTATGTCATTTTGTACTTTGACCCTCCCATATTTTTGTGTTAGCTCTTCTTTCGACCCCGTCCCAAATTTCACTAAACAGATTCTTCTGATTTTACACGTATCACCCTAGAAATTGAATTGTTTACCGCATTGAATTCTTTTACGGGTACAGTTAAACCAAAAAAAAAACTTATTTGAGATCCATTACTGTTCGAAGTAGTGGCTGTGGTAAGTTAATACGCTATTTGTAATGGTTATAAGCCCTACGCAACAGTATTGACTTCAAAATTCATTGGCCACTAGACTACTCATGAAGGTAAGTCTTACGTAGGCATGTTCAGTTGTGTGAAAATATTGTGCATTACAACTAATATCGCAAAGAAAACGTTTAAATAGTATGACTTGTTTTTTGTTGCTTTATTTATTTTTTTCAATTCAGAGAATTGTGGGGAATGGTTACTACGGCAATGAATCCCCTTTACTGAATATGCATAATTTAAAAACTCAACCTTTATTTTAGTATCTTGAATGTTAGAAGTTAGAATCAAACGTTTAACCATAGTGTAGATTTAGGCTTGCTCGCCATTTGTGCTCAAGCACATCACTAGTAATAAAACAATTGTCATCTATATAATTGGCGAGCGAGACACTTACAGGGGTAAAAATGAAAAAATCGGGGATGTTTGTTTATTTGTATATATGTATGGACGTACGTAAGGCATTTTTGTACTTTGACCCTCGCGTTTTTTGGTTAGTTCGGTTGTCGACCCCGTCCCAAATGGCACTAAACAGAATCCTCTGGTTTATCGATCAGTACCCGTATCACCCTAGAAATTGTATTGTTTACCGTTTTGAATTCTTTTGCGGGTGCAGTTAAAACTTGACAACTTAAGGGACTTCCATTTCTATTCGAGTTAGTGGCGGTGGTAAGTCAATGCGCTCTTTGTCATGGTTATAAGCCGTGCGCAACAGTATTTACCTGAAAATACATTGTCCACTAGACTACTGCGAAGATAAGTCTGTGTAGGTGCATGTCCAGTTGTGTCAAAGCATTGTGTGTTACAACCACTACTTAGCTAAAGAATATCACAAAGAAAACTTTTAAATAACGTGTATTGTTTTGTTGTTGTTTTTTTCCTTCCAAGCAGTTGCAGAGAGTTGTTACTATGGCATTGAAATCCCTTTACCCTGTATGCTAAATTCAAAAACTGGACCTTATTTTCAGTAGCTTCAGTGTTAGAAGTCAAAATCATTCATATAAAAATAGTATAGTCTTTAGGCTCGCTCGCCATTTGTGCTCAAGCACATCACTAGTTTATTTATTTATTTGTATATATGTATGGACGTACGTAAGGCATTTTTGTACTTTGACCCTTGCGTTTTTGTGTTAGTTCGGTTGTCGACCCCGTCCCAAATTGCACTAAACAGAATCCTCTGGTTTATCGATCAGTACCCGTATCACCCTAGAAATTAAATTGTTTACCGTTTTGAATTCTTTTGCCGGTGCAGTTCATACTTGAAAACTTAAGGGACTTCCATTTCTATTCAAGTAAGTGGCGGTGGTAAGTCAATGCGCTCTTTGTCAATGTTATAAGCAGTGCGCAACAGTATTTACCTGAAAATACATTGTCCACTCGACTACTGCGAAAGTAAGTCTGTGTAGGTGCATGTCCAGCTGTGTCAAAGCATTGTGTGTTACAACCACTACTTAGCTATAGAATATCACAAAGAAAACTTTTAAATAACGTGTATTGTTTTGTTGTTGTTTTCCTTCCAAGCAGTTGCAGAGAGTTGTTACTATGGCACTGAAATCCCTTTACCCTGTATGCTAAATAAAATAACTGGACCTTATTTTCAGTAGCTTCAGTGTTAGAAGTCAAAATCATGCATATAAAAATAGTATAGTCTTTAGGCTCGCTCGCCATTTGTGCTCAAGCACACCGCTAGTTTATTTATTTATCTGTTTATGGGGTACGTGAGACCTCTGTTTTCGCCCGCGCTTCTAATTACGTAAGTTAGGTAAAGCGTTCACAGTTCCAGTATTTTTCAATGAACGAGCGCGGAGAATCCTGTGAAACAATTGTGATGTCTTTGTCAAGCTGCGCTTCTTTGCCACTGCTTTCGAATTTTATTCAGGTAATTCTGTTAGTTTAGTCTGGGATCAGAGACTTTAGATTCTGTGATGCTAACTGAAAATGGAAAGGGTTACACTGTGCACTACAGTTAGATGTAATTTCTGTCCTATTTTTCAGTAAAAAGAGTCTGCTCGCTCGACATGCATTTGCGCTATTCGAGCGCACCACTAGTTTATTTATTGGCGAGCGAGCGAAGCGAGCGAGCAACTCTAAGATGTAGTCTATGGAAATCCTGAATACGTGGTCGTTTAAACGCGCGCGCATTCCATTACGAAAACGTGGTCGTTTAAACGTGGTCGTTTAAACGTGGTCGTTTAAACGCGCGCGCATTCCATTTGCGGAATGCGCAAGATGTAGTTCTGAATACGTGGTCGTTAATACGTCCTCATTAATAGACATTTCCATCATGTCTACATCTGCGCATTCCATTTGCGGAATGCGCAAGATGTAGTTCTGAATACGTGGTCGTTAATACGTCCTCATTAATAGACATTTCCATCATGTCTACATTTGTACATGAGGAGTACCATTCTTTACCCTTTACCAATCATCATTTCCCCCTTTACATGTCATTACATATTCTACTACTAATAATGAGATGTGAATTCAGATTTGGCAACCTGCAGGAAGAAAACCAATGCAAATTTAAATCAAACGACCCCAATGCAATTGAAAGTGTCAACATTTCCCCAGAACTTCGCTCGCTCGCCCAACCAATGCTACACGAGCATTTTCTAGTTTATTTGTATATATGTTTGGACGTACGTATGTCATTTTGTACTTTGACCCTCGCGTTTTTGTGTTAGTTATGTGGTCGACCCCTTCCCAAATTGCACTAAACAGAATCATCTGGTTTATCGATCAGTACCCGTATCACCCTAGAAATTGAATTGTTTACCATTTTGAATTCTTTTGCTGGTGCATTCAAAACTTGGAAAACTTAAGGGACTTCCATTTCTATTCGAGTTAGTGGCGGTGGTAAGTCAATGCGCTCTTTGTCATGGTTATAAGCCATGCGCACAGTATTTACTTGAAAATACATTGCCCACTAGACTATCGCGAAGGTAAGTCTGCGTGTGCATGTCCAGTTGTGTCAAAGCATTGTGTGTTACAACCACTACTTAGCTAAATAATATCACAAAGAAAACTTTTAAATAACGTGTATTGTTTTGTTGTTTTTTCCCCTTCAATTCAAGCAGTTGCAGAGAGTTGTTACTATGGCACTGAAATCCCTTTACCGTGTATGCGAAATAAAAAAAAACTGGACCTTATTTTCAGTAGCTTCAGTGTTAGAAGTCAAAATCATTCATATAAAAATAGTATAGCCTTTAGGCTCGCTCGCCATTTGTGCTCAAGCACATCACTAGTAATACCTGTGACCGACGACGATGATGTACGTATTCATGAATAATTCATGAGATAATAAGCTAGAACACGCAGACGCACAATACTCGTAAACTCGCGCTAAATTACTGGGTAAAGCTAGAGCGCAACGCAGAACTGGTTAGCAACCAAACCCAGCACAAAATAAATGGACAGTAGGCGGGAGTGGCAGAAAAACACGACCGTGGTTTTCGTGAACTAACGTTGAATTACCGAGTAAACCAAGAATGCAGTTATAAAGAAGTGAAGGGATTGGCTACGCTAGACTTCCGGTAGGTGAATTCGTTTGCTACCAAACCTGGTACAACAATAAGTGGAAGAAGACGAGAGTGGCAGACAAACCGGAGAGTGGGTAAAGTGTCGTCATAATCTGTAGCACGCGATTACTATAATTGCAACAAAAAGCGAATGGAACAGACGAGGATAGGCGGCGTAAGCTTCAAAAAGGAAGGTTAAAATGAATCGATGGAATTGATGAGGAAAGGCGGTGTGGTAAAAAAGAGAAACTACAAAAGAGAAGGCAAAAAGGAAACGATTAATATTGTACTAAAAATGATTAAAAAATTTCAAACCTCTCAGATAGACATACAAGTACATTGTACTAATTTTTTGTTGTTTGTGTTGAGGGTTTATATGAAATATTTTTGAATACAATTAATCATAGAAATAAAAAAACATTTTTTTTAATCTGAGAAGAAAAAAATTATTGTGAGATAGATGATTGCTAACTTTAGACACCCCCCAAAATAAGAAGACAATTAGCTAGAGGACAGCAGTATAATAGTATTAGCTAAAAAGAGCTCCTGAGTCATAAAGCAGTTCTTAAGCCCATCACTTAAAATAGTCAAACAATTAAAGACAGAATTCACATAGGGAAGCCCTTGAAGTACTCTGCTGATCAAACGCTGACCAAATAAGGTAGATTATTGTACCCTATCACCTTGCATCCCGTAACCCTGCTTCCTGGAACCTTGTTTCCTGTTCTAAACACTGCTATAATGGCTACAGCAAAGAGATTTGATCTGTTTATTTATCCTCCTGCTGACAATTTGAAATGTGTCATTTGTCTGGAGGTAGCTAAGACCCCCAAGCAATGTGAAGACTGTGGCAAACTGTTCTGCAGTGAGTGCATTAAGAGGTGTGGGAGAAAGCCTTGTCCTAACTGTAGGAAAGAGAACCCTAACTACTTCACAGACAAAAGAGGTGAGTCTACTAACATAGTAAATGAAGCTGAAATAGAGTGCAATGTGTGTGTGTGTTTGTAGGCGAGAGAGAGATAAAGGAACTAGGTGTGAGATGTGCTAGCAGAGAGAGAGGCTGTCCATGGACTGGGACTATTGGAACATTAGACAAACACCTAGCTACCTGTGAGTATCTTCTGGTCACATGTCCCAACAAGTGTGAGGATGATAAAGATGGTGGACAGACACAACTCATGAGGAAAGACTTGGAGGAACACGTACAATCAAGATGTCTGAAGAGACTTTTCGAATGCCCCCACCGTGGAGAGAAAGGAACATATGCTAGCATTACAGTAGAGCACGACAAAGTTTGTGATAAGAAAATGGTGGCTTGTCCCAACCAGGGAAGTGGATGTCGATCATCTGTGGAACGAGGGAAGACCAAACAACATGTGAGTGTGTGTGAGTTCACTGAAGTAGCCTGTGCCTATGAGAGCCTTGGCTGTGGAGTGAGGATGATGAGGAAAGATGTGGAGAAACACAAGAGAGAAGCTAGAGAGAAGCACTTGGACTTGTCATTAGATACTGTCAGCTCACTTGAAGAACAACACAAGACACTGTCAGAAGGAGAGGCACTTGTATTCAAACTACCAGGATATACCAGCAAGAAAGAGGAGGATGAGACATTTTACTCCACACCATTTTATACCCATCCTGGAGGCTACAAATTGTGTATTAATGTTGATGCTAATGGATATGGTGGTGGTGCAGGCACACATGTGTCTGTATTCACTGAGATATCAGAAGGTCGTTATGACAGCCAGCTACCCTGGCCTTTCAAGGGAATTGTCACATACCAACTATTAAACCAGTTGGCAGATGACAGACATCATCACAGAGTGGACATATTTACTGACACTACTGACATGCAGGTTAGTAGCTGTTCAGGTTGTGCACAATTTCGTCCTCACTCTTCTCTCTGCCATGACCCAGCCACCAACACACAGTACCTCCTGGATGATACACTGTACTTCAGAGTGTCAGTGAAAGTGGACAACCACAAGCCATGGCTGGTCTGCACTGACAAAATAAACATGGACTCCATCAAAACAATAAACAACAACAAAACATTGAAGGATGGGGAACAATTCGTTTTCAAAGTAACTGGATATAGTGCAAGGAAAGCTACTGCGTATGATTACTTCAGTGACTTTTTCTACACTAGTCCTGGTGGATACAACATGTGTATTAGGACAGATCCAAATGAATATGGTCCTGGTACTGGTACACATGTGTCAGTGTATGCCATGCTATTAGAAGGCTCCTATGATGATAGTCTGTCGTGGCCCTTCATGGGAACTGTCACATTCACACTACTCAATCAGTTATCAAATGAAAACCATCACACTAAGACACTGGAGTTTAAAAAGACTGATAATCGTAACATTGGTAACAACTTGGGCTACCCACGGTTCATCTCATAGTCTGTACTCTCTCTTGATCCAGTCAAGAACACACAGTACCTCAAGAATGACACTCTGTACTTCAGAGTGTCTGTACAAGTGAAGGATTCCAAGCCATGGCTGACATGTACTAATGAATAACTTATGATAAGCTGATTTATATTTTGAATGTTTCATACTGTTTTAAGCTATATTTTAACTCACGATGGAGGTTCAGCCATCTGGGTAGTCAAGTCCTCCTCAATAATGGCCTCCAGGTCTGGAATGACTGGCACTATTTCTGTATGTTTGTGTGTGTGTGTGTTTGAATTTGATTGATTCTATGTAATGATAATAATCATTATAATGACTATATACGTATGTTTACATAAGTCAAGTGTTTCAATATCACTAATATTAAAAAATATGCCACCATAAATTAAATGGAAACAAAAAGTTAGAAAACAACTTGATAAAATTTTGATATAATTATTACAATATCTTCCAATTAAATCTTAGAAAAAATCACAAATTGAGAAATCCTGCGAGCGAAAAGCAACAGTTTTATCTGCAGTTGTGAGTATGTTGGAAAATAAAAACAACGGATTCAGTGGCAATGAATTAGCTCCAGTGTCTAAGTGAAGCTGATGCTTTGATTTGTTGGACTTGGACACTCTATCTAGCAATTGTTGCTTTAGCTGATGATCATGTGGCCATAGCCAGTAATAGGTCACACAAAATAGGTAAATTGAAAATAGAGGGCATACTAAATCATGGTTACTGAAGGGGAGTGGCTCGCACATACACAGATGCACAAGCTTGTACAACCCTAACCAGGCCGATCGAGCAGTAGCTGTGATGGAGCAGCTCAGTCGAAGGACCAGGAAGTCCTATGACGACAGCACGAATGGCTGAAGGAGTGTCGACTTATTCCGCCCGAGTTAAGACTGTGCAGCCGCTGGCGCTAGCTTGCAGCCTTGCAAGAGTAACCCAAAAATGCGCAACTCCGCCGCGTTGTATACAACGGAGTGAACAGAGGTCGACTTTAATCTCAAGGATCTTCAATTATACATTACAAGGCATGCGGGTTAAATAGTGGATGACATAAGGTGGCTATGGTTTACATACATGCATGAATATCATTAAGTCGTTTGTTCTAAGCTAAGTGTTGATTAAGTTCTTTGTCACTTCTACTCTTCAGCAGGGCCGGCAGGCAGTTGTCTGGGTGGAGTCCCAGACAGTTACCATAGTGACCATATACCTGCACAGCATGCATTGAGCGAGATAGTAGCTGTATTTGGCATTTGAATGAAGTTAATTGTGTAAGTGGTAGCTATGCATTTTAATGAATTGTTATAGGTGGTTACCTTAGTTGTCATATAGTAGTTTCACCAGCATGAATAATAATGATGATTAAATAATAATGACGCACCAAAGGTGAGCACTACACTAGCTAGCTATTACAAAATAATCTCATATCTAAATAATTATTTATTGGCTATTCTTATCAGGCATCAATGTAGCTTGAGCAATGTAAACAGTACATGTAAACACATAAGAGAAGAAGCTGAACGGGTCAGAGTCACTTACCTGTATATAATTTCAATGCAAAACTCCACTTCCTGCATTCTGTTAACTTTCCCAGCGTTAAGCAAAACTACCGGGCAGCAAGAAATTATTTGCTCACGTGATTAAGATGTGACATTAGGGAAGGGGGGGGGTTACCCACAAAGCTAGTCTCTACGCAGAGCTGAAAGCTTCGTGTTTTCTAACAAATCAGCCGAAACTAAAACAAGTAGCATAATGAAAGGTCTTTAATTGTCGTTCTGAGTAAGTTCATACCTAAATAATGTCAGTAATCTCCAAAACCAGAGCATGACAGGCAGACAGACAGGATGACTACTATAACCCTCTCACACATCTGCGCTGAGGATTAATGATTAATCCAATTGGGTTACCGTTTGTAAATGAAAGATGTTGCACAGAGTAGTAGCAGTAGAGTAAAGAGACAAGTCCTAGTGTTGATTAATCTACCTTTGGTAGAACAGCAAGTGTGATTATAATAGTAAGAGAAACTCATTTATATAATATTTAATTTAAGATAGCATGAATATGCAGCATTTAGGAATATCTGTTGAGACAAGGATTTTTAAACATTGCCAATTCACAATATCCTAATCTCGCTAAAGCATAAGAACAGCAACAAAAAAAACAAAAAAAAAAAAACTAAAGAAAATGCCTGTGTTCTGGGTTGTAAATTCCTGAGCTGGTACGGGGTTGAAGGACCACAAGCTATTCCTAGCTTCAGCAAGTTTGTACCCCGTGGCTAGATCTCACACTCATCAACAAGTCACAAGCAGGTAATGAACCAAGTGAGACTGCCGAGTCCGAGTGAGACTGCTGAGTCCGAGTGAGACTGCCGAGTCTGAGTAAGACTGCCGAGACCGAGTGAGACTGCTGTCGAGTGAGACTGCCAAGTCCGAGTGAGACTGCTGAGTCCAAGTGAGACTGCCAAGTCTGAGTGAGACTGCCGAGTCCGAGTGAGACTGCCGAGTCCGAGTGAGACTGCCGAGTCTGAGTGAGACTGCCAAGTCTGAGTGAGACTGCCGAGTCCGAGTGAGACTGCCGAGTCCGAGTGAGACTGCCGAGTCTGAGTGAGACTGCCGAGTCCAAGTGAGACTGCCGAGTCCGAGTGAGACTGCCGAGTCTGAGTGAGACTGTCAAGTCCAAGTGAGACTGCCGAGTCCGAGTGAGACTGCCGAGTCCGAGTGAGACTGCCGAGTCTGAGTGAGACTGCCGAGTCTGAGTGAAACTGCTGTCAAGTGAGACTGTGGAGTCTGGGTGAGACTGCCGAGTCAAGTGAGACTGCGGAGTCCGAGTGAGACTGCCAAGTCTAGTGAGATTACTGACTGTCGAGTTGATTAGTGACTGTTGATGTTGCGTTCAGATTTTTTGACTTGGCATGAGATCCAGGATCTTATTTGGCAGAAGTGGTGTCTGGAACTTCGGTGTGGCAAGTGATCCTGGAGTGAAGTAGTAGAGGTGGTAGACTTGCAGGAAAGTCGGAGAGGTAGAGCCTGGCTGATCATCTTCCTTCTTCGCTGCAAAGTAGATCCGGCTCGAAGGACCAGTGTTGACGAGTTGTAAATTCCTGAGCTGGGGATTGAGGTTTGTACAGGGTTGAAGGACCAGAGCACCACAAGCTATTCCTAGCTTCAGCAAGTTTGCATCCCACCCAGTGTAAGGCAAGCAACCAGTGTCTTTGCTGGTATGGTAGATCTCACTCTCATCAACAAACCACAAGCTGGTAATACAGTCTGCTTCTGCTAGGTTTAACTTACGATGAACTAACTTAGGTGAGACAATATACAGGACATATATAATATATGGGATGACATGGTACAGATTGTGGTGGTTCTGGAAAGATCATGAATATAATTAGATGATAATTGAGTAATGTAAACATGTTAATTTATTGTTGGCTAAAGACTTCTACTTGTTCAAGTTGCTAGACCTTAACAGCCTGTAATTAGTTGCTGGAAAAACAGATTAGATATTGCCAATAACAAGCAGTACTGTAGTCAAACCAAATACCTCAGTGAGCTTGGAGTAAGGCTCGTAAATTATATAACTATAGTATGATTTTAATTAATTAAATAGATTCTGGTGACAGACCAATCAGATTGCTAACATGTGACTAGCTACATTCTAAATATATATAATATAAAATTGAAATTAATAGTAAAGTCTTGAAATGAAACATCGTAGGAATGAAGCAGTATGGCAACAATCCTCTGATCCACTCACATACATGTACATGTACATGTACATGGTTGAAAAATAATTCACTAAACAATTTGACTAACTCTAATGAACACATACTCACCAGAATCAGAGTACTCCTTCAAACGTACGCTAAACACACAAACACACACACACAATAAAACACAGACAGCATCACAACAATGTAAATTAAAATATAATGATGTGTTGTAATTGCTAAAAATCAATATCATTGTCATTTAGTCACACAAAGTGAAACTAATATCTAATTCTATCTCTTCCCTCCTTCCTATTAATCAAAGTAATCATACAGTAAAAGACTGTTATATGTAATAATTACATAATGTTAGCGTGAGTCTCTCTGGGATAGAGCGACACTCATGGCCAGTGTTTTTATGCAGACTTACGACTTATTTCTTGTCAGAGACTTTATGAAAAAAATTGGTAATTATTTAAACTTTATATATTTAAAGTTTGAGTTAGTCTGTAAATTATTTTACTTTCGGCCATTACTCATTAAAGCTTCAGCTGGTATTGTCTTAGAAACAACAACCTGCATTCTGGATATGCAGCTGGGTGCCATTAGAACATTGGACTCGCATAATCAAAACTTTGTATTTACCCAGAAGTGTTCCCCCAAATAAACCAAATCTGAACCTTGAATAGTTTGATAATAAATGTTGACCAACTCCATAGTAGCCGATCACATAATATGGTAAATGAGAACAACTGTTTGTTTATTCAAAAACACAATTTAAAGAGAAGCAGAACATGGAAGTATGTTAATTTCAAAAAAATGTTAAGTATAAAAGGAATCTGTAGAAAGATTCACCTACACCAGCTTCATCTGCACTAGACTTTCAACTTCAGTGGTATCCAAATGACCATTCTGAAAGTCTGACATTCCCTTGTCAGAGGAGGCTCCATACACTTGTGGTTGGGGGGGCAAAATATTAAAGATTGGCAAACTCCTATGAAATCTGATTTTTTAAGCTATAATACATCATACAAAAAGACTGATTAAAATGTTCCAAAGTGTCTTTTCTTTTCTTCATGTAGTGATACAAAGTCACAAGTTTTTGAATTGGGGAGGGGGGGCAATGCCCCCCCTTCATTAATATTGGGGGGGGCAATTGCCCCCCTGCCCCCCCAGTGGAGCCTCCCCTGCTTGTTCCTATGAACTCAACTCAAAATTTACATGTACCAGATTTTTTTTGGTTTTGACTCTTTTTTTTGGCTGTACAACCATAAGCTTGTGTTAATGCCACGCATTGTAGTCACATGAGTACATCATTTCTTTGCTACCCAGCCACAGTAGTTTTGGTTTACTCAGTGGTTTACTGGAGGCTGGAATTGGAGTTCCCCGTTTAAAGTACTGGTGAGGTGAGTGTATCTTGCTAGTTTAGCTTCTCTTATGAAGACAGCGTTAACATATTGCACGAGTTACATACTGCCTAGTCTGGCGTACCAGACCCTTTACCTACCGTTTCGCAGGGAAAGGGTCTGGTCAAATGCAATAAAGCAACCTTATGAAGCTACAAAGTTCATCATTTTCTTATCTATGTTGTTAGCAAGTAGCAGTGGTAATAAATTATGACATTAATAGATTTATGGATCACTATTTTTATTTGTTAGATATCATATATCACGTCATTAGTTTAAAATATTTAAATGTTCCGATATAATGGTCAAATAAGTTTGGAACTCTGGCCCTGCAGTGTGTGTAGTTAACAACTCACTAATAGCCTGTCTATAGTGAGCTAGTGAAGTGGTAAGTGTTAACTATACACACACTGCAAAGCCAGAGTTCCAAACTTATTTGACCATTATATCGGAACATTTAAATATTTTAAACTAATGACGTGATATATGATATCTAACAAATAAAAATAGTGATCCATAAATCTATTAATGTCATAATTTATTACCACTGCTACTTGCTAACAACATAGATAAGAAAATGATGAACTTTGTAGCTTCATAAGGTTGCTTTATTGCATTAAAGAGTAAACCCAACATTTAGACACCTCTTTCAATCTTTGAGAGGCCGCAGTCTTTGTGATCAGCTGTTGTTTGACAGAATAACTGATTGACTGACAGACCAACTGAGTACTATAACCCTCTCACACATGCGCACTGAGGGTTAACAATAATAAAAAGTAGGTTGACGCAATGCCGCATTTACTTGATTTAAATTTATTGTTACAATGATAGGTTGTCATAGCTGGTCATATATCCCGAAAACTCTTAGCATAACATACTAATATATTCACTATTATATTTTTCAAAACGACCTCATTTCAGCTTATTAAAATAAACATTGATTGAATAGTGTGTGACATATTGAAAGATAGAGGAGTCCTTTGGGTTAGAACTACTGCATCATGATGAGGAAGGTTAACTTATTGAAGAAGAGATATACTAACACAAATAAATCCACAGCTGAGGACAGTTCAGTGGGTGCTGTTATTCAAGAACTGCCAGAGTGTTGCTGAAACACAACAGAAATTCCTCTGTGGCATTCACTGAAATATTTATTTAAGCTATGTAAACTGTGGGATTCTATTCAATTGCCATATTTGGCAATGCATAAAGCTTTGAGAAATTCCCCGTGAGGTTAATATTTGAGGTTACTTATCTGATGCAATAGAGTCCAGTCTTACAGTCTAGTAATAAGTGGCACTAGTTTCACAGCTATGTTGGATTACTTGATTCCTTTAGTGCTTTTGGCAGCAGTTCTTTTCTGTTTTCTCCCTCAAGGGATGATTGACATGGGGAAGACATGGTGTGAGAATTTGATAAAGAATACTGGGGAAGATGAGGATGACATCGTTTTATATGAAGATCCAGATGACAGTTGTTCTTCTTCCTCTGAGGAAGATGAGGATGACATCATTTTAAATGAAGATCCAGATGACAGTTCTTCTTACCGCAGAGCATGTATGTACAATGTTAATCTTACTACTTAAATACTTCATACCATACTTGTGGTTTAGATTCTGCTACGTTTAAAAAAAAGGGAAAAGAACTCTCAAATACAAAACTCAAAAAAGTAGGTAAAGATCTGTTTCAAAATTCAAGACACAAAGCACACCCTCAAAAAAGAATCCTGATCAGCGGAAACAGTTCTGTGTTGTGTATTTAACTTCATCTAAAGCAGATATTGAAAATCTGGATGAGAATATGACCACAGATAATACCTCTCCTGTGCATTCTCCAGACAATAATCTCTCCACATACTCACTGGCTAGACCTCACAGGAGGATGCGGTACAAGAAGTGGATTAAGACGGTACAAGAAGTGGATTAAGACGTTATTGCAGCTAAATCAGTCACTCAATGCAGGCCATACGGAATTCCTTATGATGAAGAAATTCAAACTGCTCGTTAAGAAATTCAAACTGCTCGATAAAAACTACAACAAGCCAGTGAAATATATCATTCTATATTCTTATCTCTTGCCTTGCAAGCTTTGTGCTAGTGTAATAGTTAACACAATACAAAGCTGTTATTCTGCTGAACCCAAACCCTTAACATATGTACTATATTCTGGAAAAAGGTAGCAAGATCTTGAAGAAGATAGCATAGATGAAATGAAATCAAATGGAATAAGACTGCAAGAAATTTATGTTTTGCCGAAAAAAAAAGGAGACTAAATCCATGAAGTAACTTGTGGACACACAGACCTTCCGCCATTTTGCTAGACTAGCTAGAAAAAATGTTGCCACTAAATTAGCTGTACTCAATAATATTAAAATAGAATATGTTCAATGAATTGAGCCAGGTGTGGTGATGCCTTAAATAAAAGTTTACTAAGCCTTACTTATTACAAGAGTCAGAGTGTGATATGGAGAAATATTTCACAGAGCAGGCTAGTTTATTTTTATTGAAAATATAGCCTAAAGGTGAAATATCTAGCCATATCACTACACCAGAGCAAAAAGTGGGGCATTCTACAGAGCAAAAAGTGGTTTATTCTACTAGGCTAGATACATCACCTACTACTGTAGCTAGGGCCAGCTACAGGTAGGTGTAAAGTTTCAGTAGGGCTCCCCACAAGCCCCACCTGTTAATTTAACAGCTGCTCTAACCAAGGTTGGGGGGGCTATACCCCAGAGGAAGGTAGCTATAAAAACTTGGAAAAGTGGTAAGCTAGGCTGGTTGCTAAACTACCAGGGTAAAGAGTATGCTCAATACAGCAAATAAACCTGGAAATAAACCATTACCTAAAAATAACATTGTGAAGATATCAAGCTGATCTATTTATTTATTCCAGCCTAGATATCTTCTCAATGATATTTTTAGGTACAGACCCTGAAATAACTCACCACACTGTATTTCACATTGTTATTTCATGGTATCTCTAGCTGGCAAGCTCATTGCTCTTGTAGTTATAGCAACCTCTGACCAAGCTCACCACTTTTACAGGTAGCTACCTCCCTACAGTGTATGTAGTCTACTCAACTTGGGTTAGAGCAGCTGCTAAAATTCCACAGCAGCAGCAGCCCCCCCCCCCCCCTCCCTCCCATCACTTGCATTAATCACAAAATAGATACTCATTGTCACTAGCAAGTCCTAGCTAAATGTTACAAATAATTGGCAACTTTTCACCTGTTCTCTGGTAAGATTCAGATATCAGCTAAACAAGAGGCTTAAGTTACACCTCTGTAAGGTGTTTTACTAGGTGTTGTCTGGACACCCCTAAGCCCTAATATCCTTCTTACCAGCACACTTGTTTACTAAATGACCATATGTAAATGTTGCTTATATACTCAAGTTTGTAATACTTTCAGCCATTCTGAGGTCATTATGGCCCCAAATGGTCCAAGTACAAGGAGGACACAACAATTTAATTGTGACAGTACTCTACTAGACCAGTATAACCTGGCATTGTAAATTCAATTTTTATTAGATGGGTAAAAACAAAACAGCTTTTGGTTATGACTAACTATAACGACAATAATAAAGTTTAAACTGGTTGAGGCAGCAATTCCTATCTAACACCAAAACTAAGTTATCCCAACACCCCATGTTTAACAGTGACAATGATTGAGATTCACTGTGAAGCAAGCTTACTTAGAATAGAAAAAACCTTACAAGTTCTAAAAGGATGTACCACCCTTTGCTCCACTCAACTGGGCAAACCATCAGGTGCAATTAAAATAAAGCCGTCAAAAAGTAACTCCATTAAAATGTCGCCGGGAGCTTAACAAATTGCCACGAAGACTTACTAAAATATGAAATTACTTCATTCTAAAGAAATAATAAGAAAACAATATTTTAAGCATTTGTATCTACACTGGGAGATTCTTAAACTCATTGCAACTCTTCAATTTGTTTGTGATTCTATGGAGGGTGACAGTGGTTTTGATGGCAGTAACGGGTGGTTGCTTCGTGACATGATGTGGAATGAAGGATGTGTGTGAGAGAGAGAGCTTTCTTTTGGGACATATCTAATATTATTGGTCTGTTAAAAACTGATTTTTAACATTAGTGCAGGCACAAGAAATTTAGGAGGAGAAACAACTTCAAAATAATGCCAGGAAAAAACAACGGCAAAGAGCAATATCTACAGAGACAGAAGAGCAAAAACGTTCGCAGTTAACTAGGTCTTACAAACTTGGCGGAGTTCTATTTCTGTTCTATTAGTGGCAATAGTAGGTTATCATGGTGAATGCGCTGTTTTGCCATAGATAACTATACGCCTCATGTAACAGAACTGTTCTTACTTGAGAGTCTATTATCCAAGTCAAGACACAAAGAGAATACAATGTAATGCTTTACTTAGTACAGCTCTGGTGCAACAGCCAGTTTTGTGATCCTTACCCACATCATCCATGGAAATTTCATTGTTCAATAGTCAAGTCACAAAGGAATACAACATAAGTCTTGTGCTGTCTATCCAGTGAACCACAACAAATGAATAAAATAACTAATATATAAATATCTTTCATGGTTTGGTCATGCATTTTTAGCTAGCATCCATATATGGCAATGGTTGACTTCCAGGTTATATATTTAGTTCATTGTGAAGTCCTAGTCAAGGCAGTCTGTGTAGTTAGTGAAGAAACCTAGTGTCCCAGAAGGCAGTTTGTATAGTTAGTGAAGAAGCCTAGTGTCCCAGCTATGTTTACCAGTGTGCTGCTGGCAGTATTGGTTGTGATAGTTATTTCCTGTTTGTGCTATTTTGTGACATTGGCTCAGGCTAAGTGGAAGGAGTGGCATGATGATGTGGTGGAAGAAACTGAAGTAGGTTTGACACTGTGCTCATAATATGTCAACTTTCAAGCCAGTAGTTGTTTATGACAAACTTTGTAGAATAGACGAGTCTCTCCAGTATTATACTTGCTTTATTATATTATAATATAGTTTTATGGTCGGGGGCCAAGTAATGATATTAGCTCTCGTGGTAACATCCTCTCCAATCTAGATCTGGTCAAGCTTGGGGAAAAACTTATTTCAATATTTAAAGACCAGCGGACACGCCCTTCAATGAGGAATAAGATATCACACCATCAACAATTCTCTGTTGTGTACTTAGCATCATCAAAGGAAGGTGTGTTAAAGTTTCCAGATGATGAGAAGCTGACTATGACAGACAATCGCAAGGCTGTACACTATCCTAACTTCTCATTCATCACTGCTCGAGTTCATAATGGAAAGCATGCAGAACAACTCATGATGGAGAAGTTTGAGCAGCTGAAGAATGCTTATAAGAAACCGGTGAAGTTTATTGTTCTGTATTCCTGGCTCCTGCCTTGCGAGGATTGTTGTAATAATATCATTTCCACGATACATGAATGCTTTCCGAAAAAATTACCAGGGACACTCTTACTCTATTCACGAGTTCGTCGCGAGGAATTAAAGTGTAAGGAAGACATCAAGAATCTCTTCAGATCTGAAGGAATTTACATGAAACATGTTAAAAGCGAAAATGTTTAATGCTAACTGCGTAATTATAATTTTATTATTGTGGTGTTTTGTAGATTTTTAGATTTTCAGAAATTTATCAACCTGTACCATATTAACTTTTTGGGGGAGGAGATGGGTCGGGGCGGGGTTAGTAGGGTTTTTTTTTGTTTACTAATGGAATAAGGAGCAAGAGCTGCAATACTGCAATAGCACACAATGCTGTAAGTATGTGGGCATCACTTTGAAGTAAAGCTTGAATCCACAAAACGTTTAATTCTGTTTAGTGGGCTCTTACATTGAAGTCAATAGTTTGGAATGGCTCATGGAGCATTGAGTCTATCATGGCCACCAATAATAGAGAGACCAGAGAGAGAAGAAGAACTAGTGCCCTCTTGTACTATAAAAAAAAATCAGTCTTAAACAGACCATTAATATTAGATATGTCCCAAAAGAAAGCTCTCTCTCCCACACACATGAGCAGCTGAAGAATGCTTATAAAGAACCAATGAAGTTTATTGTTCTGTATTCCTGGCTCCTGCCATGTGGAAATTGTTGTCTTACTATTACTTCCACTATAGAGAAATGCTTTCCAGAAGTACCTATGACTTGTCTTACTTTATTCACGAGTTTGTAAGGAGGAATCAGATTGTAAAGAAGACATCAAAGGATTACTTCAGATCCAAAAAGAATAAAGTGAAACATGTTAAAAGCAACACTGTTTAACACTAATTGCATGCCATGATTTCATTATTGTAGAGTATTGATTGTCGGTTCTTAATGTTGTACCACATTAATATTTTTTGGCAGTGGTGGGAGAAAAAGGGGGTGGGGTGGGGACGGGGAGCTAAGAATGTTGACGACAGGTTTCTACTTTATCACAAGAATAAATTGGCTACTGTACAGCAGAATGATGGTGTTGCCCTCATCTCTATCTGTCTTTACCTCCAGACTATAGTCTGTCCAAGTTGAATTGGCAAGACCGCAAGCGCGGTAAATGAGGAATGCATTTAGTACTAAACCGAAAGCAATTTAGTAATGTGAATCTAAGGCAATTACGTGCGCAAACGTCAATGTTGCACGTGAAAAGGGGGCGGATACAAAGGTGCGCATTAATTCTGTAACTTTTGTAAGTAATAAGTTTAGTAAAATCTGTGGAGTTTTTTCGGGCACTATTCACCTCATCTCGCTGGTTTTCAACTATATGTTTTTTACACACACATAATGTACAGCACATAACTGGTGAGACGTTCTTCTCAAGAGACTTCCTCCTCCCCATTATTCAAGCATCCACACACATGCACACATATACACACCGTTTTATCATTGCCTTAAACTAATCAATAGCTCATCTAGAGTTCAGGTGCGCATGGACACGTGTATTACATGATAGTTGGCCAAGTAAGTATAGTTAACTGTCTTTCAAAGCTTGTCAAGTGAATTTTCTAATTAGTCAGTTCTTTGTCATGCATGCGCATTTATATATAAGTGGGCACAGTTGCCCCATGTCCTCCTGTTATCTCAGTCCATGTTACTCTATCCACACATATACAATATGTTCAATCTGATCTGTACAATACCAGTGCTTCACAGCTAACATTAAAATGATCAACCCACTAAAGATATTCACAAGTATTTTAGTAACGTGGTCACTCTATTGGTTTCTAGCCAAATTCATGGAGCCAATGTTACTTCTAAGGCTCGAGTTATAGCCCCAAAATTCTGGATTATGATATTATGAAAACTCAGGCTATACAATACGGAAATTTTACACAGCCCATGAATATATTAAATATAACAAGGAAATACCCAGCACTCACAAAGTTCCTTAGCTAACACAATGAAGAGCTCAAACATTACTAGAGATGGTTAGCCAGTTCCAGAGAAAATAGCAAGTTTTTATTAATGACTCTGTAACTTTTAAAAATGAAGTAGTATTGCAACCAAGGAATAGATTTTTGTCAAAGCAACAACAATATCATCAACAATGGTCCCACTTTAGGTTCAGGAGCACATCTCTCAATGAGAATAACTATGTTGCATAGCTAATGCAGGAGTCTTTATAGCTGGTAGGAATAAAACAGCTTTGCCATTTTGTAATACATTGGTCATCCCATTTAGTCTTAATTACTATCAGTTATATAAAGCTGCATATTGTGGGTATTTCAAATATACAAGAATTAGAAAAGAAACAGTTCAGTAGCTATAAGTGATCTCAGTTAGTCACATGTGATATGAGTGGTTTTATGCCATTCCAATGTAACTGGATGTGAAGAACATGACTTGTTGGTAAGAGTATGAGATGATCAGGTGGCCTTGCCTGGTAAATATATTCCAGACTCACTGGTACCAGAGTTGGATTTGGTCATCATCACATTCCGGTCTGATATTCTAGACCACACCTCTCTAATATCCCCTGACATTTCCGCAAACAACTTGTCCCAGTCCCAAAGTTTGTCTTCCTGTATACACATTAACATACAACAACATAATTATAGTAAAGTATCATGAATTACTTACTAAAATACAATTGTCAAATGTTATTTCTAATAATTAAATTTAATAAATAATTCAAAAGTAATAAATAAAAGATAAATAATTTAATTTAACTCATTAATTGTCAATCCTAGAAGCCATATGGGTTAGGTATCCACATTAAAACAATTTATTGTGTACTGAATCGGCCTATTGAGTGCCTTTACGTAGAAAATGTATTGAATTGGAAAGTATCGTATGCCCGCAATATTCCACAGTGAAGGGGAAGTCCGGAGATATTGCGTTGGGTTATTGCATCCCCTAAGCTTTTTTTGTCAGATGTCCATCCAAACTTCTTTGAATGGAAGTATGAGTGCTCGGTTCATGCAGACTACCTCTTGCATTCCGCATCTTACGATAGGAATGATAAAGAAGTCTATCTCATTCTTTCGGTGGAATATTCTCATCACTTTTCATGTATCCCTTTGCACCAACGATACCACGTTCTCAAGTCGGATAATGTTTTCTTTTGAGTACTCAAGATTTTTTTGCTCTTCTAAAAAATTTCATAATTCCTCATCGTCAAGACTGATTGTTCACTCTCAATGCTACAAGAAGGCGGCTCTTTTAACCTTTCACTTTCCCTTTCTATTCCACCTCAAATATTAGAGAAAAGATATTCAATCACTTCATCAGAAAAAAATAATAAATAGAAAGACTTCTTTTCAGCATCCATTACATTAGCCGCTCGATTTCTATGCCATTCACGCATGATCAGTACACAACATATTGATTAATCATTGGATATCGCAGGAACATCACTCGTGTTTGGTGGCATTTACACTTGTGCCTGTGACACTCGTGTAAATGCTAGCCAACAGACTCATGGTATTCTGCGGTATTCAATGATTAGCCTATATACATAAGAAACTAATGACTGGAGAGGACAACTACTATAAGCCTCTTGCACATCAACACTGATAATACAATGTAAGTCTTGTGTTGTTATCCAATTGTGTGTGTGTGTGTGTGTGTGTGTGTGATAATATATCACATATTGCTAGTGAAGCTTGCTAGCAATTATTGTTGAAGCATATTAATTTGATTTTCTGAGTTCACACAATTGAAAACTGGTTACCTCTTTCACATCTTCCTCAGGAGCCATGGAAGCTGCTAGAGCCTTCAAGTCTATGTCCCCATCCTATTAGTAATATATACAAACACACAAACAAATTATATGATGTTTAGGCCTGCCCTTGACACTAGGCTACTACAATAACTAGATATGAAAGCTATAGAATTCATGCTAAGACATGTACCTCATAGTTAACTCTCTCTTCTATCCTAAGGATAGAAATTGAAGGTTATACTAGGAATAAACAGGAAATTAGTAATCCTTATATAACTAGACTAATTCACCCGCCATTTGTACTGAAGCACACCACTAGTATAAAATAGTGGAGGCACTTTAAAAAGCACAACCAGCACTTACAAGCTACTAAAAAGACACGTTATAAACTAACACACAACAGTCACCAGTGATCCATCTAGGTAAGTGTGAAATGAGACACCATTGACACTTGACAATTCAGGTAATTTGTTAACTGGAATATAATTTAGACAATTTGTGAAGAAAATACATACAAACAAACATACCAATGTAAAGAGTCCAGCCTGATGCGTGAGGTCAAAGCTTAGTTGCTTATATGTAGTCACCCTAGTAGCAGTGGCCCTAAATGATAGTAATAAAAATAACATTAACAATAATAATAATAATCTATATAATAATAGCTTGTGTGTCAGTAACGATGACGACGACCGACGGTGTGTGTATTCACAAATAATTCATGAGTTTTGTACAGTTTGGTAAAGTATCGCCACCTTACGGTAGGTCAGTAGAAGGTGCTGATTACTTCTAAAAAGTGGGTGCAATAGGCGATGGAAGGCGGCGTAGGTTTCAAAAAGGAAGGCGAAAGTACGGAAGAGAAGGTAAAAGGCGAACTGAAAAGCGGATGAAATCGGCGATAAAATGGAAGGGAAGAGAAGGCAAAAAGGCTAGCGATTAATTATAACTAAAAAGTGGGTGGAATCGATGAGTAAAGGCGGGGTTTAGTTTTCAAAAGAAAGGCTAAAGTACAAAATAGAAGACAAAAGTTTCTCAAAGTAGGACAGAAATTCAGAAGCAGGAGAGATAGACAAAGGAAAAGGGGACTCCATGACTCAAGAAGAAGATCTGAAGATAGGAGGGGTGGGGTATAAGACAAGCTCAGATAGTTCAGAAAAAAAGAGAGCAGGAGAGGGGACACTTTATATAACCTTAACCAATTGGTAGAGAATGATAACTGGGCAAGATAACTTGTGCTACTGCATTCTTACTTTGCAACACATCAAGCGCCACTTGTGGCAGGGTATTTGCTAGTAATAATATAATAATAATAACAATAAGATTTTTCATTTTTTTCCTTTGCTTTTTTCCAGACGAGGTGAGAAAGTTTCTATCTAGTTTGTATGAAGGGTCAGAACTTGATAATTGTAATAATAATGATATAATATAACAACTAATCTAATATAACAACTGTAAATAATAATAATAATAATAATAATTATTATTATTATAATAATAATAATATCTAGCAAGACCTCTCCAAACAATGGCGGCTAATGTTCTAACTTTTGCAAGGAATGCAGTTGCATGAGATATTGTCATTATGTACCACTCACCTCACTCAGTCCACCTTATTTGATTCTAACTGAAGTTTCTCTGCCCATGTAATCATGAATACACACACCGTTGTCATCGTCAGTATTGACAATGCTTTACCAACTATATACATGATCATTGTCATCGTCATACTGAAGATCTTGTACAACCTGGCTCACAATACACACACACTACAGTGGCCCCTCTCTCTTACTATTTTTCTCCACCCACGTATTTTATTCATGAATATGTACACAAAAGTCGTTACTGACACCGCTTTACCAACTTTGCTCGGCTAGTGAATTATTTATGAACACACATTGTCGTCATAAGTGACACATAAATAAATTCTTATGTAGATAATCCATACCAACAATAATAACTGCAATATAACAAAAACAATAATAACAGCAATAATAACAACAACAATGCTACTACTACTCTACTACTGCTACTACTACTACTACTACCAATAATAATAATAATAATAATAATAACAATAATAATTCTCTGGAAAATATCAATGCAAAAAAAAAAATACCAAAGTAAAAAACAAAACAAAAAAGGTCAGATAATTTTATATTGTTATGGAGGAAGGGAGTGTGGTGGATGAGGAGATGGAGGAAGGGAGTATGGTGTTATCTATGCGCAGGTATTTAAGGTCCCCCTCTACCTCTACAACTCGGTGGTTTCGTGGTTTATTACTCAATTAAGCCGCGCGCGAGCGTATGAAATGATTAAAAAATGTCAAACGTCAAATAGACATACAGATACACACAAGTGTACTATATTAATATGTTGTTGCTTGTGCCGAGAAAATATTTTCATATACAATTTATCATAGAAATAAAAAACAATTTTTTTTAATCTGAGAAGAAAAAAATTATTGTGAGATAGATTATTGCTAACTTTAGACACCCAAACAAAATAAGAAGACAATCTAGAGGACAGTAGTATAATAGTATTAGCTAAAAAGAGTTCCTGAGTCATAAAGCAATTTGTTAAGGGTGCCCTGCCACCGGGACATGTGACAGTCACCTCAAATAACATCCTTCTATTATACTTTCAGGGTACGGAATGAGGTTGTACTTGTGAAGCCATTGGAGCAGCTTAAAACTCTGTCTCAACGGTGACCAACTCCATCCTGACTGGTACCAGCTCCTACTATTCCACCAACCTTGTATTCAGACTTGGCTGCATATAGACTCGGTCATCATCACTTCAGTTCTTTCTGTCTAGATTGCTACCGCTATATTCTTCAGCTCTATCACCTACAAGTCTGAAATTTGTGCTGAACTACCCCGCTCTCACTAATGAGCAACCAACTCCAAGCAACATTGGGAATACGCGTCACTTCTGCTCCCCGGACCAACATTTTCCAAAGTTACAACGGCCATCTCACGGCTCATTATTGTATTTCTTATTTTTATTTACAAATGGGCTCTTTTTAGAGTTACCACAAGTCAATTGATTATGCTCTTACCAATAAATTGCGCGTTCGCGGAGCTCAACGTTATGGGGGCGGGGTAAAATAGCGAATCAGTAGTCAACTTGAAAATATAAATCGATATTTCGTGGAATTGTATCATTTGAATTGAATCCAAATTTTGCGCACAAGCAGCATACCCCCATTAGAATAAAGTTACAGAGAGATTTTTTTAGAATAACGCAGGAGTAAAATGGCACGAAAATTTTACTATTTACAAAAAAAGAATATAGATATTAGAAATATGGCTCTGTAATGTTGCGAAGAAGCCCGCTAGCTACCTCTGGAGAAAAAAAATGAGCACTCTAGTTCCTTGGCTGCTTCGAAATAACACCAAATAGTAGCAGGTGTGCAGAGCTGTATCGCCGTCCCAGACTGGTCTTCTTTCTTCAAATTTGGCTTGCTGGAGTCCTTTATTGGTGCTCATTCCATCTGTAACAACAAAGTAAGCCCACAGTACTCAGAAAAAGAAATATATAAAGACATAGCAAAAACAGTCAATTTGCGGTTACGCGCCTCGGTTTCTGGTGGCAGGGCACCCTTAAGCTTGTCACTTAAAATAGTTAGACAGAATTCCCATAGGGAAACGCTTGAAGTACTCTGCTGATCAAACACCAACCAAATAAGGTAGACTCTTGTACCCTGTCACCATACTTCCTGTAACCCTACTTCCTGGCACCTTGTTTTCTGTTCTAGACACTGCTATAATGGCTACAGTTAATAGATTTGATCTGTTTATTTCTCCTCCTCCTGACAATTTGAAATGTGTCATTTGTCTGGAGGTAGCTAAGACTCCCAAGCAATGTGAAGACTGTGGTAAACTGTTCTGCAGTGAGTGCATTAAGAGGTATGGGAGAAAGCCTTGTCCTAACTGTAGGAAAGAGAACCCTAACTACTTTACTGACAAAAGAGGTGAGCCTACTAACATAGCAAATGAAGCTGAAATAGAGTGCAATGTGTGTGTGTATGTTTGTAGGAGAGAGAGAGATAAAGGAGCTAGGTGTGAGATGTTCTAGCAGAGAGAGAGGCTGTCCATGGACTGGGACTATTGGAACATTAGACACACACCTAGCTACCTGTGAGTATCTTCTGGTCACATGTCCCAACAAGTGTGAGGATGACAAAGATGGTGGACAGGCACAACTCATGAGGAAAGACTTGGAGGAACACGTACAATCAAGATGTCTGAAGAGACCTTTCGAATGCTCCCACTGTGGAGAGAAAGGAACATATGCTGGCATTACGGTAGAGCATTATAAAGTTTGTGATAAGAAAATGGTGGCCTGTCCCAACCAGGGAAGCGGATGTCTATTATCTATGGAACGAGGGAAAACCAAACGACATGTGAGTGTGTGTGAGTTCATTAAAGTATCCTGTGCCTATGAGAGCCTTGGCTGTGGAGTGAGGATGATGAGGAAAGATGTGGAGAAACACAAGAGAGAAGCTAGAGAGAAGCACTTGGACTTGGCACTAGATACTGTCAGCTCACGTGAAGAACAACACAAGACACTGTCAGAAGGAGAGGCACTTGTATTCAAACTACCAGGATATGCCTGCAAGAAAGAGAAGGATGAGATATTTTACTCGACACCATTTTATACCCACCCTGGAGGCTACAAGGTCATTATCAGAGTTTATGCTAATGGAGTTGCTGGTGGTGCAGGCACACATGTGTCTGTATTCACCAAGATATCAGAAGGTCGCTATGACAACCAGCTATCATGGCCTTTCAAGGGAAGTGTCACATACCAACTATTAAACCAGCTGGCAGATGACAGACATCATCACATAGTGAGCATATTTACTGACACTACTGACATGCAGGTTGGTAGCTGTACAGGTCCTGCACAATTTCTTCCTCACTCTTCTCTCTGCCCTGACCCAGCCACCAACCCACAGTACCTCCTGGATGATACACTGTACTTCAGAGTGTCAGTGAAAGTGGACAACCACAAGCCATGGCTGGTCTGCACTGACAAAATAAACCTGGACTCCATCAAAACAATAAACAACAACAAATCATTGAAGGATGGGGAACAATTCATTTTCAAAGTAACTGGATATAGTGCAAGGAAAGCTACTCCGTACGATTACTTCAGTGACTCCTTTTACACTAGTCCGGGTGGATTCAACATGTGGATTAGGATATATCCAAATGGATATGATACTGGTACTGGTACACATATATCAGTATTGGCCAAGTTATTAGAAGGTTCCTATGATGCTAGTCTGTCATGGCCCTTCTTGGGAACTGTCACATTCACACTACTCAACGAGTTATCAGATGAGAACCACCACACTAAGACACTGAAGTTTAATAAAAAGACTGATCGTAACATTGGTGACGGCAGGGGCTACCCACGGTTCATCTCACAGTCTGCCCTCTCTCATGATCCAGAGAAGAACACACAGTACCTCAAGAATGACACTCTGTACTTCAGAGTGTCTGTTCAAGTGAAGGACTCCAAGCCATGGCTGACATGTACTAATGAATAACTTATGATTAGCTGATTTTTATTTTGAATGTTTCATACTGTTTTAAGGTTAGGATATAGAGTTACCTCATTAATTATTCATGAGCTATGTTTATTTAATTTTTTTGTAAAAACACCAGTTTTTGAATGCATTTAATATGTTTATGTATAACTATGGTCAAAACTGCATCTAATAGAGCATAAATAAAGCATTGCAAGCTATATCTGCGAGTCCCAGAAGTTGAACTGCAGTTATTGAACTTCAACGTAGAAAATTTACCACTTGTGGATTATCTAGCCCAAACCAATAGCGTTTCTGCAAACAAAGCACTCTGAGGCATGACCCTATCAAAAATACTTACCTTTGAAGTACTTAGTACTCCAATAATACCTTCCCATATCTCAAAAAGGCTAGCACAACAGCATTCTAGGAAAGCTACCTCAGCACCTACGAAAAACTTTTACGAAAAAATTACACTTGGCACTGCCTCCGCTTTCACTCAATTGGAATCCTCAATAATGGCCTCCAGGTCTGGAATGACTGGCACTATTTCTGTATGTGTGTGTTTGAATTTGATTGATTCTATGTAATGATAATAATCATTATAATAACTATATACGTATGTTTACATAAGTCTAGTGTTTCAATATCACTAATATTAAAATATTTGCCACCATAAATTAAATGTAAACAAAAAGTTACAAAACAACTTGATAAATTTTGATTAATTACAATATCTTCCCATTAAATCTTTGAAAAAATCACAAATTGGGAAATCCTGCGAGCGAATAGCAACAGTTTTTATCTGCAGTTGTGAGTATGTTGAAAAAACAAAAACAAACGGATTCAGTGGCAATGAATTAGCTCCAGTGTCTAAGTGAAGCTGATGCCTTGATTGGTTGGACTTGGATACTCTATCTAGCAATTGATGCTTTAGCTGATGATCATGTGGCCATAGCCAGTAATAGGTCACACAAAATAGGTAAATTGAAAGTAGAGGGCATACTAAATCAAGGTTACCATAGTGATTGTATACCTGCACAGCATGCATTGAGAGTGGTAGCTGTATTTGGCATTTGAATGAAGTTAATTGTGTAAGTGGTAGCTATGCTTTTTAATGAATTGTTATAGGTGGTTACCTTAATTGTCATATAGTAGTTTTACCAGTATGATGATTAAATGGTAATGACGCACCAAAGGTGAGCACTACACTAGCTAGCTATTACAAAATAATCTCAGACCAAAATAATTATTTATTGGCTATTCTTATCAGGCATCAATGTAGCTTGAGCAATGTAAACAGTACATGTAAACACATAAGAGAAGAAGCTGAACAGGTCAAAGACACTCACCTGTATATAATTTCAATGCAAAACTCCACTTCCTGCATTCTATTAATTTTCCCAGCGTTAAGCAAAACTACCAGGCAGCAAGAAATTATTTGCTCATGTGATTAAGATGTGACATTAGGGGGGAGGGGGGGGGTTACCCACAAAGCTAGTACCTACGCAGAGCTGAAAGCTTCGTGTTTTCTAACAAATCAACTGAAACTAAAACAAGTAGCATAATGAAAGTTCTTAAATTGTCGTTCTGAGTAAGTTCATACCTAAATAATGTCAATAATCTCCAAAACCAGAGCATGACAGGCAGACAGACAGGATGACTACTATAACCCTCTCGCACATGTGCACTGAGGGTTAATGATTAATCCAATTGGGTTACTGTTTGTAAATGAAAGGGTGTTGCACAGGGTAGTAGCAGTAGAGGAAAGAGACAAGTCCTAGTGTTGATTAATCTACCTTTGGTAGAACAGCAAGTGTTATTATATAGTAAGAGAAACTTATTTATATAATATTTAATTTAAGATAACATGAATATGCAGCATTTAGGAATATCTGTTGAGACAAGGATTCCTAAACGTTGCATATTCACAATATCCTAATCTCGCTAAAGCATAGGAACAGCAAAAAAAAAACAAATCAAAAAAACTAAAGAAAATGCCAGTGTTCTGGGTTGTAAATTCCTGAGCTGGGGATGAAGGTTGGTATGGGGTTGAAAGACCGGAGCCACCACAAACGATTGCTAGCTTCAGCAAGTTTGTACCCCGCGGCTAGATCTCACACTCATCAACAAGCCGGTAATGTGGTCAGCTTCTGCTAGGTTTAACTTAGAACATAATGGGGGGGGGAGAAGAGGGAGCTGATTTCCACGAAGAACAGAATCATCTATGCATGTTGTCTACCAAACTGCTGACTGCCGAGTAAGACTACCGAGTCCGAGTGAGACTGCGAAGTCTGAGTGAGACTGCTAAGTCCGAGTGAGACTGCTGAGTCCGAGTGAGACTGCTAAGTCCGAGTGAGACTGCTGAGTCCGAGTGAGACTGCTGAGTCCGAGTGAGACTGCTAAGTCCGAGTGAGACTGCTAAGTCCGAGTGAGACTGCTGAGTCCGAGTGAGACTGCGAAGTCCGAGTGAGACTACTGAGTCTGAGTGAGACTGCTGAGTCCGAGTGAGACTGCCGAGTCCGAGTGAGACTGCTAAGTCCGAGTGAGACTGCTGTCGAGTGAGACTGCCGAGTCTGAGTGAGACTGCTAAGTCCGAGTGAGACTGCTAAGTCCGAGTGAGACTGCTGACTGCCGAGTGAGACTGCCGAGTCCAAGTGAGACTGCTGAGTCCGAGTGAGACTGCTAAGTCCGAGTGAGACTGCTAAGTCCGAGTGAGACTGCTGAGTTCGAGTGAGACTGCTAAGTCCGAGTGAGAATGCTAAGTCTGAGTGAGACTGCTAAGTCCGAGAGAGACTGCTAAGTCCGAGTGAGACTGCTAAGTCCGAGTGAGACTGCTAAGTCCGAGTGAGACTGCTGAGTCCGAGTGAGACTGCTAAGTCCGAGTGAGACTGCTAAGTCCGAGTGAGACTGATGAGTCCAAGTGAGACTGCTGAGTCCGAGTGAGACTGCCAAGTTCAGTGAGATTACTGACTGTCGAGTTGATTAGTGATGTTGATGTTGCGTTCAGATTTTTTGACTTGGCGTGAGATCCAGGATCTTGTTTGGCAGAAGTGGTGTCTGGAACTTCGGTGTGGCGAGTGATCCTGGAGCGAAGTAGTAGAGGTGGTAGACTTGCAGGGAAGTCGGAGAGGTAGAGCCTGGCTGATCATCTTCCTTCTTTGCTGCAAAGTAGATTTGGCTTGAAGGACCAGTGTTGACGAGTTGTAAATTCCTGAGCTGGGAATTGAGGTTGGTACAGGGTGGAATGACCAGAGCCACCACAAGCTATTCCTAGCTTCAGCAAGTTTGGGTCCCACAGCCAGTGTAAGGCGAGCAACCAGTGGCTTTGCTGGTATGGTAGATCTCACTCTCATCAACAAACCACAAGCTGATAATACAGTCTGCTTCTGCTAGGTTTAACTTACGATGAACTAACTTAGGTGAGACAACTTACAGGACATATATATGGGATGCCATGGTACAGATTGTGGTGGTTCTGGAAAGATCATGAATATAATTAGATGATAATTGAGTAATGTAAACATGTTAATTTATTGTTGGCTAAAGACTTCTACTTGTTCAAGTTGCTAGACCTGAACAGCCTGTAATTAGTTTGCTGGAAAAACAGACTAGATATTGCCAATAACAAGCAGTACTATAGTCAAACCAAATACCTCAGTGAGCTTGAACTAAGGCTCGTAATTTATATAACTATAGTATGATTTTAAAAACCTCAGAGCATGATTTTATTTAATTAAATAGATTCTGGTGACAGACCAATTAGATTGCTAACATGTGACTAGCTACATTCTAAATAAATATAATATAAAATTGAAATCAATAGTTAAGGCTTGAAATTAAACATTGTAGGAATGGAGCAGTATGGCAACAATCCTCTGATCCACTCACATACATGTACATGTACATGGTTGAAAAATAATAATTCACTAAACAATTTTACTAACTCTAATTAACACATACTCACCAGAATCAGAGTACTCCTTCAAACGTACGCTAAACACACAAACACACACACAAAAATCACAGACAGCATCACAACAATGTAAATTAAAATATAATGATGTGTTGTAATTGCTACAAATCAATATCATTGTCATTTAATCACACAAAGTGAAACTAATATCTAATTTAATCTCTTCCCTCCTTCCTACCAATCAAAGTAATCATACAGTAAAAGACTGTTATATATAATAATTACATAATGTTAGCGAGAGTCTCCCTGGGATAGAGTGACACTCATGGCCAGTGTTTTTATGCAGACTTACGACTTATTGCTTGTCAGAGACTTAATGAAAAAAATTGGTAAGTATTTAAACTTCATATATTTAAAGTTTGAGTTAGTCTGTAAATTATTTTACTTTCGGCCATTACTCATTAAAGCTTCAGCTGGCAATGTCTTAGAAACAACCTGCATTCTGGATAACTAATGTAATGCACTTATAGCAAGTATGATTCTGTCTGCTGTCAAAACAAACACAGGTTGTTGTCTATAGGTACAGGAAAAGATAAAAAGTACATCACTTCCATTAATCACACGATAGAGTAACAATGAATTTGTGACTGCTGTTTATATATGTATGTGTGGACATACGTATGTCATTCGTACTTTGACCCTTGCATATTTTTGTGTTAGCTCAGTGTTTGACCCTGTCCCATCCTCTGGTTTATCGATCATTAAAACCGTAATGTCCAGGAAAAGCAGTTAAACTTTCAGCATTTAAATATTTTCCACTAACTGATAAAAGTTGCTTTTATTAGGAACTTTGTAGCTTCATAAGGTTGCTTTAATGCATTTGACCAGACCCTTTCCCTGCAAAGCGGTAGGTAAAGGGTCTGGTACGCCAGACTAGGCAGTATGTAACTCGTGCAATATGTTAACGCTGTCTTCATAAGAGAAGCTAAACTAGCAAGATACACTCACCTCACCAGTACTTTAAACGGGGAACTCCAATTCCAGCCTCCAGTAAACCACAGAGTAAACCAAAACTACCACGGTTGGGTAGCAAAGAAATGATGTACTCATGTGACTACAATGTGTGGCATTAACACAAGCTTATGGTTGTACGGCCAAAAAAAAGAGTCAAAACAAAAAAAAATCTGGTACAATAAAGGGTAAACCCAACATTTAGACATCGTCAGTATTACACATGCGCATGCGCACTGAGGGTTAACAATAAAAAAAGAAAGAAAAAAGTAGGTTGACGCAATGCCGCATTTACTTGATTTAAATTTCTTGTTACAACGATAGGTTATCATAGCTGGTCATATATCCCGAAAACTCTTAGCATAACATACTAATATATTCACTATTATATTTTTCAAAAACGACCTCATTTCAGCTTATTAAAATAAACATTGATTGAATAGTGTGTGACATATTGGAAGATAGAGGAGTCCTTTGGGTTAGAACTGATGCATCATGATGAGGAAGTTTAAGTTATTGAAGAAGAGATATACTAACACAAATAAATCCACAGCAAATGCTGAGGACAGTTCAGCGGGTGCTGTTATTCAAGAACTGCCAGAGTGTTGCTAAAACACAACAGAAATTCCTCTGTGGCATTCACTGAAATATTTATTTAAGCTATGTAAACTGTGGGATTCTATTCAATTGCCATATTTGGCAATGCATAAGCTTTGAAATTCATGTTAGGTTAATACTGGAAGTTACTTATCTGATGCAATAGAGTCAAGTCTTACAGTCTAGTTAAAAGTGGCACTAGTTTCACAGCTATGTTGGATTACGTGATTCCTTTAGTGCTTTTGGCAGCAGTGCTTTTGGCAGCAGTGCTTTTGGCAGCAGTTCTTTACCGTTTTATTTTCTGTTTTCTCCCTCAAAGGATGATTGACATGGGGAAGACATGGTGCGAGAATTTGATAAAGGATACTGAGGAAAACGAGGATGACGTCGTTTTATATGAAGATGCAGATGACAGACGCATAGCACGTATGTACAATGTTAATCTTACTACTTAAATACTTCATACCATGCTTGTGGTTTAGAGTCCGCTATGTTAAACAAAAAAGAGGGAGAAGAACTCTCAAGTACAGAACTCAAAAAAGTAGGTAAAGATCTGTTTTCAAAATTCAAGACACAAAGAACACCCTCAAAAAAGAATCCTAATCAGCAGAAACAGTTCTCTGTTATGTATTTGGCTTCATCTAAAGCAGATATTAAAAATCTGGATGAGAATATGACCACAGATAATACCTCTCCTGTGCATCCTCCAGACTATAATCTCTCCACATATCTCACTGCTAGACCTCACAGTAGGATGTGGTGCAAGAAGTGGATCCAGCCACTCAATGCAGGCCATGCGGAATTCCTTATGATGGATAAATTCAAACTGCTCGTTCAAAACTACAACAAGCCAGTGAAATATATCATTCTATATTCTTATCTCTTGCCTTGCAAGCTTTGTGCTAGTGTAATAGTTGACACCATACAAAGCTGTTATTCTGCCGAATCCAAACCCTTAACGTATGTACTTTATTCTGGAAAAAGGAAGCAAGATCTTGAAAAGGATAGCACCAAAAAAATGGAATCAAATGGAATAAAACTGCGTAAAATTTATCTTTTGCCAAAAAAAGAAACTAAATCCATGAAGTAACTTGTGGACACACAGACCTTCCGCCATTTGCTAGACTAGCTAGAAAAAATGTTGCCACTAAATTAGTTGTACTTTTAATAGAATAATATGTTCAATGAAGTGAGCCAGGTGTGGTGATGCCTTAGACAAAAGCTTACTAAGCCTATAAAATACACATAATACTTATTACATGAGTCAGAGTTGACATGGAGAAAAAATTTCACAGAGCAGGCTTATTTATTTTTATTGGAAATAAAGCCTGAGAGTGAAATATCTAGCCATCACTCTGTGACAGAGAGCAAAATGTGGTTTATTCTAATGCTAGATACCTTCACTAACTGTAGTTAGTAGTAAAGTTTACTGTAGGGCTCCCACAACCCCCAGCTGTTATTTTAGCAGCAGCTCTAACCCTAGTTGGGTGGGCTACAAGCCAGAAGAAGGTACAGCTGTGAAAACCTGGAAAAGTGGTAAGCTAGGCTAGTTGTTAACTACTGGGATAATGAGCTTGCTCAATACAGCAAATAAACCTTGAAATAAACCTGTACCAAAAAATAACAGTAGTGGTGGAATATATATATATATATAAATAACTCACACTTGTTAGATTAGGAGATTTATTGAAGCAAGCTTACCTAGAATAAAACCTTGCAAATGGTTTTTCATTCTAAATGATGTACCACCCTTTGCTGCACTCAGCGGGGCAAACTATCAAGGTGCAATGAAAGTATGCCTTAGCCTTTGAAAAATAAACACTTTATAAATGCTCCCTGAGTCGCTCAGAACTATTGACTCTAGTGAAAGAGCCCATGTAAACAGAATTAAACGTTTTGTGGATTTAAATTTCACTCCAAAGTGTTCCCCACATACTTACAGCATTGTACTATTGCAGTAGTGCAGCTCTAGCTCATGGTTCCAATTAGTAAACAAAAAAATATATACTAACTTGCCTCGACCCATCCCCTCCCCTCATAAAGTAAATATGGTACTTAGTTAAGAAATTCTGAAAATCTATATCACACTACAATAATATATTATATCATGAAGTTGGCATTAAACATTTTTGCTTTCAACTAGTTTCACATGAATTCCTTTGGTTCTGAAGCAATTCATGGTGTCTTTTTTACACTTTGATTCCTCAGGCCAAACTCGTGAATAAAGCAAGACAGTCTCAGGTAACTTTTGAGGAAAGCATTCCTTTATTTTAGAAATGATACTATTACAACAATCCTGGCACGGCAGGAGCCAGGAATAAAAAATGATAAACTCCACTGGTTCCTTGTAAGCATTCTTCAGCTGCTTAAACTTCTCCATCATGAGTTGTTCTGCATGCTTTCCATTATGAACTCGAGCAGTGATGAATGAGAAGTTAGAACGATAGTGTACATCTTTGCGATTGTCTGTCATATCCGGAAACTCTAACACACCTTCCTTTGATGATGCCAAGTACACAACAGAGAATTGTTGATGGTGAGACTTTTCCTTGTTCTTAGAAGGGAGTGTCCTCTGGTTTTTAAATATTGAAATAAGTTTTGTCCCCAATCTGACAAGATCTTGATGGGCAAGGACGATACGATGTGTCTCACTTGATCGAGAGTGAGGAGCTATTATAAATAAAGCAAGTATAATACTAGCAATTGGTCTATCCACACACAAAACCTAGGACATTTAAAAAAAAAAACTTTCTAAGTTAAATTAATGCAGTCTTGTTCAAAATTCAAACATTACTATAAAAACCTGGTGTCTTTATATGAACTTTATCACAAACCTTTTCCAGCAGACTCAGTACTTTGTGGTTCCAGGGAAGACTTAAGGATTTCAATATCACTATCATCTACTTCAGTTTCTTCCACCACATCATCTACTTCAGTTTCTTCCACCACATCATCTACTTCAGTTTCTTCCACCACATCATCATGCCACTCCCTCCACTTAGCTTGAGCCCATGACAGAAAATAGCACCAACCAGAAAAAACTATCACAACCAGTACTGCCAGAACCATACCAGTAAGCATAGCTGGGATACCAAGAGTCTTTACCTCTACACACAAAGCAGCCTTTGGCTAGAAAATGTTTCTAATTATAGCCCAATAAACAATGAGGTTAATCTCAGCCATATATGGATAGCAAAAAAAAAAAAAAAAAAAAAAAAGGAAAAAAAAAAGTCAGTTTCAGAATGATTCCAGGAAAGGGTTTGTTCCACCACCAGCAGACCCTCTTATTAAACAAATATACTACCTCATATCACTGTATGTCTCTTTATACTCTAAGTACATACTACAGGGTGGTAATACATTAGATTGGACTTGGTACATATGCAATTAAATAATCAGAAATTTAGTAAGAAATGTAAGCAAAAGTTATGCTTAAATGTGACCTACATATAATGAAATTAGTACTACGATGTAAATTTTGTCCAGAGGTCAACAATTAAATAACAAGGGGTTGAAAAATCCTGTTGTAAGTAAAATTTGGTGTTAAAACCGCCTCTGCAAAGGTATTAGTTTATTTCATTAGTCTTAGCTATAGTAGGGGACCACTCTAGGAATAATAGACACTAGGGAAACAGATGAGAACCAGTCTTCACTTTAGTTGGTATAGCTATACATGTATAGTCATACCAAATTAATCACCCTTGCTGCTAACTTCCAGCTCTGCAGCATTTCTTTTCCCACATAGTGCTGTGTTATACAAACCATAGCCAAGCTTCACTTGGGTTTGAGTTGAGTCTTGTGAGAGCATCAGATATGTGTGTGACTAAGAAGTTTGATTGTCATCTACAGGCCATCCAAGGAGTAATAGATAGGTGAGTATTCACTGCATGTGAAGAAAATGCCAAAATGAAAATCTCCACTTGATCTCCAGGTACATAGAAGTGATAGTACCCACCTCCGCCACATCCACTGATAAAGGTTCTCTTATAATTAAACTTTTTATTCAGCCAACAGTTATAGGATCTGTAATATAACTTGTTCAATATTATGAAAAAAGTTATACAAAATTATTTAGCCATGTTTTTTTTTAACCGATTGTATTGGATAAGTATCTTCTATAGTTGTATGTCTCTGGATATCAGTATCTCTTTAATCCTCAGAATATTGTTTCCATTCCTTAGAATAAAGTACACACATTCTGGTTTCTGGAGAACTTTCCCTTACAGTGGGACATATTTTAGTAGCTCTATTGTCATACGGCAACAACCACAAATAAAGAGTAAGGTACTTCACTGACGTATTAAAGTCCTTGTATACTTACAAGCTGCTTGAACTCTTTCATCATAAGGAATTCTTCACGATTTCCACTGCGAGGTCAAACAGTGAGGTATTTGGTGAGCTGATTGCTGGTGGATGCACAGGTAGATATTTATTAGTGAAATGGTGTCTAGGTTCAATGTATCCAAATAATAATGACAAGTTCACAACAGCAATCTGCTTTCAAATGTCCTTAGGTGCTCAAATTTAACAAATAAATAATTTCCTGCCGACTTGAGAGGGAGACATTTTCTTGAAATATCATTTCCTTCACTAGCAGCTGTCTTTATTAGCCTGTGTAGATTTATCCTCACTAGAAATCATTCTCATCTATGATATCATCTTCATCTACATTATTCTCAGTATCTCCTGTGGGAACACCCACTCAGCCAGATGGAGGTGAGAGGGAGCAAGAGCCAGGCACATGCCTTTGAACTAATTTGACAGTTTTGTGTGTTTGTGTGTATTAAGTGTTAATTGGTGTGTGTGTCCTTATTTGGTTTTTGTAAGTCAGTTTTGTTGGCCAATCAGATTTGAGAGTGTGGGTGAGACATAGGGTTTTATATACTGTGGCCTGTCTCACCCACCTCAGATTTTGTACAGTGAGGCTTTGAACAAAGGCATTGATTCCAGTAGAGTCTGGTGAATCTCGGTTGGGGCTTGATGTAACTGGGGGAATACCAGCTTGCTGTGGAACTTCCTTCAACAGTCTGTGCATTATCACTGGTGGCAGCAGGACGCTACCTGGAGCTCTGACGACGGAGCCAGAATCCCCATGACCCCACCTCTCCCGCCACTGTCATTACACCACTATACCAGAATGATAAAACCGGTTACTACAGGTAGCATTTCTATCCTGCTATGTCTCTAATCTCACTTCCCAGAAAGCAAGCAATGCTACAGATAGCTGATAATACCACTTTAAATACCAGCTATCAGCCACCCTCACAGATGGGAGTACAAAATGGTCAGCTGCACTTAGAATGAAAGCCACTAGGTTGGTTAAGTGGTGGGACACTATTCCTGCTAGGTTGGTAGGTGGGAGGTGGACATGTATTCTGTTGACCTTCAACCAGCAAATAAACAAGGGCAAGACCGCAAGCGCGGTAAATGAGGAATGCATTTAGTACTAAACCGGAAGCAATTTAGTAATGTGAATCTAAGGCAATTACGTGCGCAAACGTCAACGTTGCACGTGAAAAAGGGGCGGATACAAAGGTGCGCATTAATTCTGTAACTTTTGTAAGTAATAAGTTTAGTAAAATCTGTGGAGTTTTTTCGGGCACTGTTCAGCTCATCTCGCTGGTTTTCAACTATATGTTTCTTACACACAGATAATGCACAGCAGATAACTGGTGAGGCGTTCTTCTCAAGAGACTTCCTCCTCCCCATTAGTTCTTTGTCATGCATGTGCATGTATATATAAGTGGGCACAGTTGCCCCCATGTCCTCCTGTTATCTCAGTCCATGTTACTCTATCCACACATACACAATATGTTCAATCTGATCTGTACAATACCAGTGCTTCACAGCTAACATTAAAATGATCAACCCACTAAAGATATTCACAAGTATTGGTGTTAGTAACGTGGTCACTCTATTGGTTTCTAGCCAAATTCATGGAGCCAATGTTACTTCTAAGGCTTGAGTTACAGCCCCAAAATTCTGGATTATGATATTTATGAAAACTCAGGCTATACAATACAGAAATTTTACACAGCTCATGAATATATTAAATATAACAAGGAAATACCCAGCACTCACAAAGTGCCTTAGCTAACACAATGAAGAGCTCAAACATTACTGGAGATGGTTAGCCAGTTTTCAGAGAAAATAGCAAGTGTTTTATTAATGACTCTGTAACTTAAAAAAATGAAGCAGTATTGCAACCAAGGAATAGATTTTTGAAAAAAGCAACAACAATATCATCAACAATGGTCCCACTTTAGGTTCAGGAGCACATCTCTCAATGAGAATAACTATGTTGCATAGCTAATGCAGGAGTCTTTATAGCTGGTAGGAATAAAACAGCTTTGCCATTTTGTAATACATTGGTCATCCCATTTTAGTCTTAATTACTATCAGGTATATAAAGCTGCATATTGTGGGTATTTCAAATATACAAGAATTAGAAAAGAAAGAGTTCAGCAGCTATAAGTGATCTCAGTTAGTCACATGTGACATGAGTGGTTTTATGCCATTCCAATGTAACTGGATGTGAAGAACATGACTTGTTGGTAAGAGTATGAGATGATCAGGTGGCCTTGCCTGGTAAATATATTCCAGACTCACTGGTACCAGAGTTGGATTTGGTCATCATCACATTCCGGTCTGATATTCTAGACCACACCTCTTTAATATCCCCTGACATTTCCGCAAACAACTTGTCCCAGTCCTAAAGTTTGTCTTCCTGTATACACATTAACATACAAAAGCATTAAAGTGTCATAAATTACTTACTAAAATACAATTGTCAAATGTTATTTCTAATAATTAAATTCAATAAATAATTCAAAAGTAATAAATAAAAGATAAATAATTTAATTTAACTCATTAATTGTCAATCCTAGAAGCCATATGGGTTAGGTATCCACATTAAAACAATTTATTGTGTACTGAATCGGCCTATTGAGTGCCTTTACGTAGAAAATGTATTGAATTGGAAAGTATCGTATGCCCGCAATATTCCACAGTGAAGGGGAAGTCCGGAGATATTGCGTTGGGTTATTGCATCCCCTAAGCTTTTTTTGTCAGATGTCCATCCAAACTTCTTTGAATGGAAGTATGAGTGCTCGGTTCATGCAGACTACCTCTTGCATTCCGCATCTTACGATAGGAATGATCAAGAAGTCTATCTCATTCTTTCGGTGGAATATTCTCATCACTTTTCATGTATCCCTTTGCACCAACGATACCACGTTCTCAAGTCGGATAATGTTTTCTTTTGAATACTCCAGATTTTTTTGCTCTTCTAAAAAATTTCATAATTCCTCATCGTCAAGACTGATTGTTCACTCTCAATGCTACAAAAAGGCGGCTCTTTTAACCTTTCACTTTCCCTTTCTATTCCACCTCAAATATTAGAGAAAAGATATTCAATCACTTCATCAGAAAAAAATAATAAATAGAAAGACTTCTTTTCAGCATCCATTACATTAGCCGCTCGGTTTCTATGCCATTCACACATGATCAGTACACAGCATATTGATTAATCATTGGATATCGCAGGAACATCACTCGTGTTTGGTGGCATTTACACTCGTGCCTGTGACACTCGTGTAAATGCTAGCCAACAGACTCATGATATTCTGCGGTATTCAATGATTAGCCTATATACATAAGAAACTAATGACTGGAGAGGACAACCACTATAAGCCTCTTGCACATCAACACTGATAATACAATGTAAGTCTTGTGTTGTTATCCAATTGTGTGTGTGTGTGTGTGTGTGTGTGATAATATATCACATATTGCTAGTGAAGCTTGCTAGCAATTATTGTTGAAGCATATTAATTTGATTTTCTGAGTTCACACAATTGAAAACTGGTTACCTCTTTCACATCTTCCTCAGGAGCCATGGAAGCTGCTAGAGCCTTCAAGTCTATGTCCCCATCCTATTAGTAATATATACAAACACACAAACATTATTAGTAAGTGCGAAAAACAAACAAAATTTCAATCTTATGATTAAGCTTTGCTTGATAGATTACATGCTACTATTTTGTTGAATAAACAATAACCCAAACAGAAAGCTATAAACAAATATATACATAGTATATAAAAATATTATGTGATGTTTAGGCCTGCCCTTGACACTAGGCTACTACAATAACTAGATATGAAAGCTATAGAATTCATGCTAAGACATGTACCTCATAGTTAACTCTCTCTTCTATCCTAAGGATAGAAATTGAAGGAAATTAGTAATCCTTATATAACTAGGCTAGTTCACCCGCCATTTGTACTGAAGCATACCGCTAGTATAAAATAGTGGAGGCACTTTAAAAAGCACAACCAGCACTTACAAGCTACTAAAAAGACACGTTATAAACTAACACACAACAGTCACCAGTGATCCATCTAGGTAAGTGTGAAATGAGACAGCATTGACACATGACAATTCAGGTAATTTGTTAACTGGAATATAATTTAGACAATTTGTGAAGAAAATACATACAAACAAACATACCAATGTAAAGAGTCCAGCCTGATGCGTGAGGTCAAAGTTTAGTTGCTTATATGTAGTCACCCTAGTAGCAGTGGCCCTAAATGATAGTAATAAAAATAACAGTAACAATAATAATAATAATCTATATAATAATAGCTTGTGTGTCAGTAACGATGACGACGACCGACGGTGTGTGTATTCACAAATAATTCATGAGTTTTGTACAGTTTGGTAAAGTATCGCCACCTTATGGTAGGTCAGTAGAAGATGCTGATTACTTCTAAAAAGCGGGTGCAATAGGCGATGGAAGGCGGCATAAGTTTCAAAAAGGTAGGCGAAAGTACGGAAGAGAAGGTAAAAGGCGACTAATTGTAACTGAAAAGCGGATGAAATCGGCGATAAAATGGAAGGGAAGAGAAGGCAATAAGGCTAGCGATTAATTATAACTAAAAAGTGGGTGGAATCGATGAGTAAAGGCGGGGTTTAGTTTTCAAAAGAAAGGCTAAAGTACAAAATAGAAGACAAAAGTTTCTCAAAGTAGGACAGAAATTCAGAAGCAGGAGAGATAGACAAAGGAAAAGGGGACTCCATGACTCAAGAAGAAGATCTGAAGATAGGAGGGGTGGGGTATAAGAAAAGCTCAGATAGTTCAGAAAAAAAGAGAGCAGGAGAGGGGACACTTTATATAACCTTAACCAATTGGTAGAGAATGATAACTGGGCAAGATAACTTGTGCTACTGCATTCTTACTTTGCAACACATCAAGCGTCACATGTGGCGGGGTATTTGCTAGTAATAATATAATAATAATAACAATAAGATTTTTCATTTTTTTCCTTTGCTTTTTTCCAGACGAGGTGAGAAAGTTTCTATCTAGTTTGTATGAAGGGTCAGAACTTGATAATTGTAATAATAATGATATAATATAACAACTAATCTAATATAACAACTGTAAATAATATAATAATAATAATTATTATTATTATTATAATAATAATAATATCTAGCAAGACCTCTCCAAACAATGGCGGCTAATGTTCTAACTTTTGCAAATTAGGAATGCAGTTGCATGAGATATTGTCATTATCTACCACTCACCTCACTCAGTCCACCTTATTTGATTCTAACTGAAGTTTATCTGCCCATGTAATCATGAATACACACACCGTTGTCATCGTCAGTATTGACAATGCTTTACCAACTATATACATGATCATTGTCATCGTCATACTGAAGATCTTTTACAACCTGGCTCACAATACACACACACTACAGTGGCCTCTCTCTCTTACTATTTTTCTCCACCCACGTATTTTATTCATGAATATATACACAAAAGTCGTTACTGAGACCGATTTACCAACTTTGCTCGGCTAGTGAATTATTTATGAACACACATTGTCGTCATAAGTGACACATAAATAAATTCTTATGTAGATAATCCAACAACAATAACAATTATAACAATACCAACAATAATAACTGCAATATAACAAAAACAATAATAACAGCAATAATAACAACAACAATGCTACTACTACTACTACTGCTACTACTACTACTACTACCAATAATAATAATAATAATAATAAAAACAATAATAATTCTCTGGAAAATACCAATGCAAAAAAAAAAAATACCAAAGTAAAAAACAAAACAAAAAAGGTTAGCTAATTTTATATTGTTATCTTTTAAGGAGAGTGAAGCTACCATTAACCATTAATTTTCTGAATATGAAATGATTAAAAAATGTCAAACGTCAAATAGACATACAGATACACACAAGTGTACTAATGTTGCTTGTGTTGAGGAAATATTTTTATATACAATTTATCATATAAGTAAAAAACAATTTTTTTTAATCTGAGAAGAAAAAAATTATTGTGAGATAGATTATTGCTAACTTTAGACACCCAAAAAAAATAAGAAGACAATCTAGAGGACAGTAGTATAATAGTATTAGCTAAAAAGAGTTCCTGAGTCATAAAGCAATTTGTTAAGCTTGTCACTTAAAATAGTTAGACAGAATTCCCATAGGGAAACCCTTGAAGTACTCTGCTGATCAAACACTAACCAAATAAGGTAGACTCTTGTACCCTGTTACCATACTTCCTGTAACCCTACTTCCTGGCACCTTGTTTCCTGTTCTAAACACTGCTATAATGGCTACAGCTAATAGATTTGATCTGTTTATTTATCCTCCTCCTGACAATATGAAATGTGTCATTTGTCTGGAGGTAGCTAAGACTCCCAAGCAATGTGAAGACTGTGGTAAACTGTTCTGCAGTAAGTGCATTAAGAGGTATGGGAGAAAGCCTTGTCCTAACTGTAGGAAAGAGAACCCTCACTACTTTACAGACAAAAGAGGTGAGTCTACTAACATAGCAAATGAAGTGAAGTCTATCTATAGTGTGTGTATGTGTGTAGGAGAGAGAGAGATAAAGGAGCTAGGTGTGAGATGTACTAGCAGAGAGAGAGGCTGTCCATGGACTGGGACTATTGGAACATTAGACACGCACCTAGCTACCTGTGGATATCTTCTGGTCACATGTCCCAACAAGTGTGAGGATGATAAAGATGGCGGACAGACACAACTGATGAGGAAAGACTTGGAGGAACATGTACAATCAAGATGTCTGAAGAGACCTTTCGAATGCCCCCACAGTGGAGAGAAAGGAACATATGCTAGCATTACAGTAGAGCACGACAAAGTTTGTGATAAGAAAATGGTGGCTTGTCCCAACCAAAGAAGCGGATGTCCATCATCTGTGGAACGAGGGAAGACCAAACAACACGTGAGTGTGTGTGAGTTCACTGAAGTAGCCTGTGCCTATGAGAGCCTTGGCTGTGGAGTGAGGATGATGAGGAAAGATGTGGAGAAACACAAGAGAGAAACTAGAGAGAAGCACTTGGACTTGGCACTAGATACTGTCAGCTCACGTGAAGAACAACACAAGACACTGTCAGAAGGAGAGGCGCTTGTATTCAAACTAGCAGGATATGCCAGCAAGAAAGAGAAGAATGAGAGATTCTACTCAGCCCCATTTTATAGCCATTGCGGTGGCTATAAGATCATTATTGGTGTTTGTGCTAATGGAGTTGTTGGTGGTGCGGGCACACATGTGTCTGTATTCATTGAGTTGTCAGAAGGTCGCTATGACAACCAGTTACTCTGGCCCTTCAAGGGAGCTGTCACATACCAACTATTAAACCAGTTGGCAGATGACAGACATCATCATGCTGTGAGCATATTTACTGACACTACTGACATGCAGGTTGGTAGCTGTGTAGGTTGTACACAATTTCTTCCTCACTCTTCTCTCTGCCCTGACCCAGCCACCAACACACAGTACCTCCTGGATGATACACTGTACTTCAGAGTGTCAGTGAAAGTGGACAACCACAAGCCATGGCTGGTCTGCACTGACAAGATAAACATGGACTCCATCAAAACAATAAACAACAACAAAACATTGAAGGATGGGGAACAATTCGTTTTCAAAGTAACTGAATATAGTGCAAGGAAAGCTACTGCAAATGATTACATTAGTAACTCCTTCTACACTAGTCCTGGTGGATACAGCATGCGTGTTAATATATATCCAAATGGATATGGTTCTTGTATTGGTACACATGTGTCAGTGTATGCCAAGCTATTAGAAAGTTCCTATGATGCTAGTCTGTCGTGGCCCTTCTTGGGAACTGTCACAGTCACACTACTCAACCAGTTATCAGATGAGAACCATCACACTAAGACATTGGAGTTTAATAAAAAGACTGATAATCGTAACATTGGTGACGGCAGGGACTACCCACGGTTCATCTCACAGTCTGCCCTCTCTCATGATCCAGAGAAGAACACACAGTACCTCAAGAATGACACTCTGTACTTCAGAGTGTCTGTACAAGTGAAGGCCTCCAAGCCATGGCTGACATGTACTATTGAATAACTTATGATTAGCTGATTTATATTTTGAATGTTTCATATTGTTTTAAGCTATATTTTAACTCACGATGGGGGTTCAGCCATCAGGGTAGTCAAGTCCTCCTCAATAATGGCCTCCAGGTCTGGAATGACTGGCACTATTTCTGTATGTGTGTGTGTTTGAATTTGATTGATTCTACGTAATGATAATAATCATTATAATAACTATATAAGTGTTTCAATATCACTAATATTTAAAAATATGCCACCATAAATTAAATGGAAACAAAAAGTTAGAAACAACTTGATAAATTTTGATAAATTACAATATCTTCCAATTAAATCTTAGAAAAAATTACAAATTGGGAAATCCTGCGAGCGAACAGCAACAGTTTTATCTGCAGTTGTGAGTATGTTGAAAAACAACAACAAAACAAACGGATTCAGTGGCAATGAATTAGTTCCAGTGTATAACTGAAGCTGATGGTTTGATTTGTTAGACTTGGACACTCTATCTAGCAATTGATGTTTTAGCTGATGATCATGTGGCCATAGCCAGTAATAGGTCACACAAAATAGGTAAATTGAAAATAGAGGGCATACTAAATCATGGTTACCATAGTGACCATATACCTGCACAGCATGCATTGAGCGAGATAGTAGCTGTATTTGGCATTTGAATGAAGTTAATTGTGTAAGTGGTAGCTATGCTTTTCAATTAATTGTTATAGGTGGTTGCCTTAATTGTCATATAGTAGTTTTACCAGTATGAGTATTAACGATGATTAAATGGTAATGACGCACCAAAGGTGAGCACTACACTAGCTAGCTATTACCAAATAATCTCAGATCAAAATAATTATTTATTGGCTATTCTTATCAGGCATCAATGTAGCTTGAGCAATGTAAACAGTACATGTAAACACATAAGAGAAGAAGCTGAATAGGTCAGAGACACTCACCTGTATATAATTTCAATGCGAAACTCCACTTCCTGCATTCTGTTAATTTTCCCAGCGTTAAGCAAAACTACCAGGCAGCAAGAAATTATTTGCTCATGTGATTAAGATGTGACATTAGGGGGGAGGGGGGGGGGGTTACCCACAAAGCTAGTACCTACGCAGAGCTGAAAGCTTCGTGTTTTCTAACAAATCAACCGAAACTAAAACAAGTAGCATAATGAAAAGTCATAAATTGTCGTTCTGAGTAAGTTCATACCTAAATAATGTCAGTAATCTCCAAAATCTGAGCATGACAGGCAGACAGACAGGATGACTACTATAACCCTCTCGCACATGTGCACTGAAGGTTAATGATTAATCCAATTGGTTTACTGTTTGTAAATGAAAGGGTATTGCACAGAGTAGTAGCAGTAGAGGAAAGAGACAAGTCCTAGTGTTGATTAATCTACCTTGGGTAGAACAGCAAGTGTTATTATATAGTAAGAGAAACTTCTTTATATAATATTTTAATTTAAGATAGCATGAATATGCAGCATTTAGGAATATCTGTTGAGACAAGGATTCCTAAACGTTGCCAATTCTGAGTCTGAGTGAAACTGCTAGACTGCCGAGTCCAAGTAAGACTGCTGTTAAGTGAGACCGCGGCGTCCGAGTGAGACTGCCAAGTCTAGTGAGATTACTGACTGTCGAGTTGATTAGTGACTGTTGATGTTGCGTTCAGATTTTTTGACTTGGCGTGAGATCCAGGATCTAGTTTGGCAGAAGTGGTGTCTGGAACTTCGGTGTGGCGAGTGATCCTGGAGCGAAGTAGTAGAGGTGGTAGACTTGCAGGGAAGTCGGAGAGGTAGAGCCTGGCTGATCATCTTCCTTCTTCGCTGCAAAGTAGATCCGGCTCGAAGGACCAGTGTCGACGAGTTGTAAATTCCTGAGCTGGGGATTGAGGTTGGTACAGGGTTGAAGGACCAGAGCCACCACAAGCTATTCCTAGCTTCAGCACGTTTGCGTCCCACAGCCAGTGTAAGGCGAGCAACCAGTGGCTTTGCTGGTATGGTAGATCTCACTCTCATCAACAAACCACAAGCTGGTAATACAGTCTGCTTCTGCTAGGTTTAACTTTTGATGAACTAACTTAGGTGAGACAACTTACAGGACATATATAATATATGGGATGACATGGTACAGATTGTGGTGGTTCTGGAAAGATCATGAATATAATTAGATGATAATTGAGTAATGTAAACATGTTAATTTATTGTTGGCTAAAGACTTCTACTTGTTCAAGTTGCTTGACCTGAACAGCCTGTAATTAGTTTGCTAGAAAAACAGACTAGATATTGCCAATAACAAGCAGTACTATAGTCAAACCAAATACCTCAGTGAGCTTGGACTAAGGCTCGTAAATTATAGAGTATTAATAACTATACTTGATTTTAAAAACCTCACAGCAAGATTTTACTTAAATAAATAGATTCTGGTGACAGACCAATCAGATTGCTAACATGTGACTAGCTACATTCTAAATATATATAATATAAAATTGAAATCAATAGTTAAGGCTTGAAATGAAACATCGTAGGAATGAAGCAGTATGGCAGCAATCCTCTGATCCACTCACATACATGTACATGTACATGGTTGAAAAATAATTCACTAAACAATTTTACTAACTCTAATTAACACATACTCACCAGAATCAGAGTACTCCTTCAAACGTACGCTAAACACACAAATACACACACACAATAAAACACAGACAGCATCACAACAATGTAAATTAAAATATAATGATGTGTTGTAATTGCTAAAAATCAATATCATTGTCATTTAATCACACAAAGTGAAACTAATATTTAATTTTATTCTTCCCTCCTTCCTACCAATCAAAGCAATCATACAGTAAAAGACTGTTATATGTAATAATTACATAATGTTGGTGAGAGTCTCCCTGGGATAGAGTGACACTCATGGCCAGCGTTTTTATGCAGACTTACGACTTCTTGCTTGTCAGAGACTTTATGAAAAAAATTGGTAAGTATTTAAACTTTATATATTGGTAAGTATTTAAACTTTATATATTGTAAATTATTTTACTTTCGGCCATTACTCATTAAAGCTTCAGCTGGTATTGTCTTAGAAACAACAACCTGCATTCTGGATATGCAGCTGGGTGCCATTAGAACATTGGACTCTCATAATCAAAACTCCGTATTTACCCAGAAGTGTTCCTCCAAATAAACCAAGTGTGAACCTTGAATAGTTTGATAATAAATGTTTCAGAATACGAAAAAAAATTGACCAACGCCATAGTAGCCGATCACATATGTACATGAGAATAACTGTTTGTTTATTCAACGTGCTTGCAGTATCGACATGCCTATTATACGATTTTTTTTAACACAATTTAAAGAGAAGCGGAACATGAAAGTATGTTAATTTAAAATATAAAAAAGAATCTATAGAAAGATTCACCTACACCAGCTTCTTCTGCACTAGACTTTCAACTTCAGTGGCCTCCAAATGACCATTCTGAAACTCTGACATTCCCTTGTTCACATGAACTCAACTCAAAATCACTGTGAACAAGTTAGATAGGTGGAGCTATAACACATTTGACATTGAGTGTCCATCACTGCTCTGCGGTTGTCGACTAGATTGGGTGTGGCAACAACCTTTACCAGATGGAACAGTGTGGGATACTTTTACTGAACTAGCAGAAAATGAGAGAATGCAGTGTCAATGAGGGGGAGTGGGAAATAGCGTTAAAATGAGTGACTCCAGCAAGATATGACACAATGAGTTGGAAGGTCTGCACATACCAAAGAGTATTATCTCACTTACCACTTCACTAGCTCACTATAGATAGTCTATTAGTGATTTGTTAACTATACACACACTGCAGGGCCAGAGTTCCAAGCTTACTTGAACACTATATTGGAACATTTTAAATATTTTAAACTAATGACGTGATATATGATATCTACATAACAAATAAAAAGTGATCCATAAATCTATTAAGAAATATAGTCATTATTTCTTACCACTGCTACTTGCTAACAACATAGATAAGAAAATTATAGAAAGTTTATATGCCGCAAGTATATTCTTTGTGAATTTAGTAGCCATCTAACTTGTTTCCTTTGTGGCTTTCCTTGGTTGGTGTTTCTGGCCTAGATATTTTCTACAAGAAATATATTTAAAATGCAGTCATTAGTGTAACTATGCATTGACCTGTTATAACTTGGAGATACTGTGGGGCACTAGTCACAGATCTAGTGGTATACAAGAAGAACAAAGTACTGATTCCACAAAGTCACACTGCTACTGAGGAACAAAAAGCAAGCAGCCATATTAGGTGGAGCCTCTAGGTCAAGTTTATCAGTGGCCGGGAAGCTTTAGAAGTACCTGCCAGTAAGCTAAGTTAGCGGTGTTGTTCAACTATCGCAAGCATCCGGTATTTCTGGTGCACGGGCATTGCTATGTTGCAGCAACCTTAGCCATATCTAGGAACTAGAGTTGGGGTTAAACACATTGCAATCATATTTAATTGCAATTAATTATGTTTTATTTTCCTTCAGTAATTGCAATGTAATAGCATTTGAGTGACTCTATTTACTCGCAAAGTTTATGATTTCATTGTAAAAAATTGAAGAGAAGAGAGAGAAAAAATAAGGAAGTCCCTAAAAAACCACTGCTTCAATTTGAGGAGATAAGGAAGGGGAAAATTACAGTTTGGACTGCATGGATGACCACTACAGAGCAAAAAGTAAAATTTCCTATAGTAATGTATTCAGAAAATTTCACATACCACCTTTCCAGTGCAGGATAGGGCTAACTGCCCTTCATGTTTGGACATTTAGCCCACAGGAAAGGTGGGGAAAATATGAAGTATCCTAAATATGGGACAACAGAAAGTTCCACTATTAGCCCTGCTGTGTGCATGTGTGCTTGTGTGTGCGACACCAGAACTAATGTAATGCACTTATAGCAAGTATGATTCTGTCTGCTGTCAAAACAAACACAGATTGTTGTCTTAAGGTACAGGTAAAGATAAAAAGTACAATCACTTCCATTAATCACACAATAGAGTAACAATGAATTTGTGACTGCTGTTTGTATATGTATGTGTGGACATAGGTTTGTCATTTGTACTTTGGCCCTTGCATATTTTTGTGTTAGTTCAGTGTTTGACCCCGTCCCATCCTCTGGTTTATCGATCATTAAAACTGTAATGTCCAGGAAAAGCAGTTAAACTTTCAGCATTTAAATATTTTCCACTAACTGATAAAGTTGCTTTTAGTTAGGAACTTTGTAGTTTCATAAGGTTGCTTTATTGCATTTGACCAGACACTTTCCCTGCAAAACGGTAGGTAAAGGGTCTGGTACGCCAGACTAGGTAGTATGTAACACGTGCAATATGTTAACGCTGTCTTCATAAGAGAAGCTAAACTAGCAAGATACACTCACCTCACCAGTACTTTAAACGGGGAACTCCAATTCCAGCCTCCAGTAAACCACGGAGTAAACCAAAACTACCACGGTTGGGTAGCAAAGAAATGATGTACTCATGTGACTACAATGCGTGGCGTTAACACAAGCTTATGGTTGTACGGCCAAAAAAAAAAAGAGTCAAAACAAAAAAAAAATCTGGTACATTAAAGAGTAAACCCAACATTTAGACACCTCCTTCAACCTTTGAGAGGCCGCAATCTTTGAGATCAGCTGTTGTTTGACAGAATAACTGACTGACTGCTGACAGACAAACTGAGTACTATAACCCACTCACACATGCGCATGCACACTGAGGGCTAACAATAAATTTAAAAAAGTAGGTTGATGCAATGCCGCGTTTACTCGATTTAAATTTCTTGTTACAACGATAGGTTGTCATAGCTGGTCATATATCCCCAAAACTCTTAGCATAACATACTAATATATTCACAATTATATTTTTCAAAACGACCACATTTCAGCTTATTAAAATAAACATTGATTGAATAGTGTGTGACAGACATATTGGAAGATAAAAGGAGTCCTTTGGGTTAGAACTACGGCATCATGATGAGGAAGTTTAACTTATTGAAGAAGAGATATACTAACAAATAAATCCACAGCAAATGCTGAGGACAGTTCAGTGGGTGCTGTTATTCAAGAACTGCCAGAGTGTTGCTGAAACACAACAGAAATTCCTGTGGCATTCACTGAAATATTTATTTAAGCTATGTAAACTGTGGGATTCTATTCAATTGCCATATTTGGCAATGCATAAGCTTCGAAATTCCGGTGAGGTTAATACTGGAAGTTACTTATCTGATGCAATAGAGTCAAGTCTTACAGTCTAGTTAAAAGTGGCACTAGTTTATCACAGCTATGTTGGGTTACTTGATTCTTTTAGTGCTTTTGGCAGCAGTTCTTTATCGTTTTATTTTCTGTTTTCTCCCTCAAAGGATGATTGACATGGGGAAGACATGGTGCGAGAATTTGATAAAGGATACTGAGGAAGATGAGGATGACGTCGTTTTATATGAAGATCCAGATGACAGACGCATAGCACGTATGTACAATGTTAATTTTACTACTTAAATACTTCATACCATGCTTGTGGTTTAGAGTCCGCTATGTTAAAAAAAAAAAAAGAGGGAGAAGAACTCTCAAATACAAAACTCAAAAAAGTAGGTAAAGATTTGTTTTCAAAATTCAAGACACAAAGAACACCCTCAAAAAAGAATCCTGATCAGCAGAAACAGTTCTGTGTTGTGTATTTGGCTTCATCTAAAGCAGATATTGAAAATCTGGATGAGAATATGACCACAGATAATATCTCTCCTGTGTATCCTCCAGACAATAATCTCTCCACATATCTCACTGCTAGACCTCACAGTAGGATGTGGTGCAAGAAGTGGATCAAGACTGCAGCTAAATCAGCCACTCAATGCAGGCCATGCGGAATTCCTTATGATGGATAAATTCAAACTGCTCGTTCAAAACTACAACAAGCCAGTGAAATATATCATTCTATATTCTTATCTCTTGCCTTGCAAGGATTGTGCTAGTGTAATAGTTGACACCATACAAAGTTTTTATTCACGGAAATCAAACGCTTAACGGAAATCAAACCCTTAACATGTGTACTTTATTCCGGAAAATGGAAGCAAGATCTTGAAAAAGATAGCACCAAAAAAATGGAATCAAATGGAATAAAACTGCATAAAATTTATCTTTTGCCAAAAAAGAGACTAAATCCATGAAGTAACTTGTGGACACACAGACCTTCCGCCATTTTGCTAGACTAGCTAGAAAAAATGTTGCCACTAAAGTAACTGTACTCAATTATTAAAAAAGAATAATAATTATGTTCAATGAATTGAACCAGGTGTGGTGATGCCTTAGACAAAAGTTTACTAAGCCTATAAATATATATATATTATATATTATTATATATTATATATAGTCAGAGTGTGATATGGAGAAATATTTCACAGAGCAGGTTAGTTTATTTTTATTGAAAATAAAGCCTGAGAGTGAAATATCTAGCCATATCACTACACCAGAGCAAAAAGTGGGGTATTCTACAGAGCAAAAAGTGGTTTATTCTACTAGGCTAGATACATAACCTACTGTAGTTTGTACTAGGGCCAGCTACAGAGGTAGGTGTAAAGTTTCAGTAGGGCTCCCCACAAGCCCCACCTGTTATTTTAACAGCTGCTCTAACCAAGGTTGGGTGGGCTATACCCCAGAAGGAAGGTAGCTGTAAAAACTTGGAAAAGTGGTAAGCTAGGCTGGTTGCTAAACTGCCAGGGTAAAGAGTATGCTCAATACAGCAAATAAACCTGGAAATAAACCATTCCTAAAAATAACATTGTGCAGATATCAAGCTGATCTATTTATTTATTCCAGACTAGATATCTTCTATTTTTATGTACAGACTCTGAAATAACTCACCACAAGGTATTTCAAATTGTTATTTCATGGTGTCTATAACTGGCAAGCTCATTACTCTTGTAGTTATAGCAACCTCTGGCCAAGCTCACCACTTTTACAAGTTTTTACAGCTACTTCCTTCTAGTGTATGTAGCTAGTCTACTCAACTTGGGTTAGAGCAGCTGCTAAAATTCCTTGTGACAGTACTCTACTAAACCAGTATAACCTGGCATTGTACATTCAATTTTTATTAGATGGGTAATAACTCCAAAACAAAACAGCTTTTTGGTTATGACTAACCATAACGACAATAATTAAGTTTAAACTGGAGTGTTGAGGCAGCAATTCCTGTCTAACACCAAAACTAAGTTATCCCAACACCCCATGTTTAACAGTGACAAGGATTGAGATTCACTGAAGCAAGCTTACTTAGAATAGAAAAAACCTTACAAGTTCTAAAAGGATGTACCACCCTTTGCTCCACTCAACTGGGCAAACCATCAGGTGCAATTAAAATATAGCCGTCAAAAAATAACCCCATTAAAATGTTGCCGGGAGCCTAACAAATTGCCACGAAGACTTACTAAAATATGAAATTACTTCATTCTAAAGAAAGAATAAGAAAACAATATTTTAAGCATTTGTGTCTGCACTGGGAGATTCTTAAACTCATTGCAACTCTTCAATTTGTTCGTGATTCTATGGAGGGTGACAGTGGTTTTGATGGCAGTAACAGGTGGTTGCTTCGTGACATGATGTGGAATGAAGGAAATGTGTGTGAGAGAGAGAGCTTTCTTTTGGGACCTATCTAATATTATTGGTCTGTTTAAAACTGATTTTTTTTTATAGTACAAGAGGGCAATAGTTCTTCTTCTCTCTCTGGTCCCTCTATTATTGGTGGCCATGACAGACTCAATGCTCCATGAGCCATTCCAAACTATTGACTTCAATGAAAGAGTCCACTAAACAGAATTAAATGTTTGTGGATTCAAGCTTTACTTTAAAGTGAATCCCACATACTCACAGCATTGTGTGCTATTGCTGTATTGCAGCTCTTGCTCCTTATTCCATTAGTAAACAAAAAAAACCTACTAACCCCGCCCCGACCCATCCCCTCCCCCAAAAAGTTAATATGGTACAAGGTTGATAAATTTCTGAACATCTAAAAATCTACAAAACACCACAATAATATAATTATATTACGCAGTTAGCATTAAACATTTTCGCTTTTAACATGTTTCATGTAAATTCCTTTAGATCTGAAGAGATTCTTGATGTCTTCCTTACACTTTAATTCCTTGCGACGAACTCGTGAATAAAGTAAGAGTGTCCCTGGTAATTTTTTAGGAAAGCATTCATGTATCGTGGAAATGATATTATTACAACAACCCTCGCAAGGCAGGAGCCAGGAATACAGAACAATAAACTTCACTGGTTCCTTATAATCATTCTTCAGCTGCTCAAACTTCTTCATCATGAGTTGTTCTGCATGCTTTCCATTATGAACTCGAGCAGTGATGAATGAGAAGTTAGAAGGATAGTGTACAGCCTTGCGATTGTCTGTCATAGTCAGCTTCTCATCATCTGGAAACTTTAACACCTCATCATCTGGAAACTTTAACACACCTTCCTCTGATGATGCCAAGTACACAACAGAGAATTGTTGATGGTGTGATATCTTATTCCTCATTGAAGGGCGTGTCCGCTGGTCTTTAAATATTGAAATAAGTTTTGTCCCAAGTTTGACCAGATCATCATGGAGAAAGGAGATATGATGATACCTACTTGACTGAGCAACTATTATAAACAAAGCAAGTATATTACTAGCAATTTGTCTGTCCATACACAAATGAAGGACATTTTAGAGAAAGCTTTTCTGAGTAAATCTAATGCAGTCTTATTCAATTCAAGATTATTATCAAAACCTAGTGTCATTATATGAACTTGGTCACAAACCTTTTCTAGAACTTGTTGGTACCAGGAAAGACTTCACCTCCTCAAGGATTACGATATCACTAGTATCTACTTCAGTTTCTTCCACCACATCATCATGCCACTCCCTCCACTTAGCCTGAGCCAATGGCAGAAAATAGCAAAATATCAAAACCAATACTGCCAGAACCACACCAGTAAGCATAGCTGGGATACCAAGTGTCTTTACCTCTACACACAAAGCAGCCTTAGGCTAGAAAATGTTTCTAATTATAGCCCAGTATACCATCAGGTTAATCTTTACAATTCTTATATGTATATTAAAATACAAGTGCAAATATAATTGTTCTCAGATATGGATATTTCTGGGGATATTTCTGAGTTGGTCCCTAGCTGCTCCTATTAGGGGAGTTTGTGTGTATAGCCAGTTTCAGTATGATTCCAGGTAAGGGTTTGTTCCATCAGCAGACCCTCTTATTAATTAATCAAATATACTACTCCATATCATCACTGTATGTCACTTTACGTACATGCTACAGGGTGGTAAGACATTAGATTAGACTCAGTAAATATGCAATTAAATAATCAGAAATCTAGTAAGAAATGTAAGCACAATTAACTCTTAAATGTGACCTATGAAACTGTGACCTATGCAACTTACTGTGACCTATGTATGAAACTGTGACCTATGAAACTGTGACCTATGAAACTGTGACCTATGAAACTAGTATTTTGTCCAGAAGTTCAACAATTAAATAACAAGGGGTTGAAAAATCCTGTTATAAGTAATTTGGTGTTAAAACCTCTGCAAAGGTATTAGTTTAATTCATTACTCTTAGCAGTATAGTTACTGTCGGACCACTCTAGGAATAATTGACACTAGGGAAACAGATGAGAACCAGTCTTCACCTTAGTTAGTATAGCTATACATGTATAGTCATACCAAATTAATCACCCTTGCTGCTAACTTCCAGCTCTGCAGCATTTCTTTTCCCACATAGTGCTGTGTTATACAAACCATAGCCAAGCTTCACTTGGGTTTGAGTTGAGTCTTGTGAGAGCATCAGATATGTGTGTGACTAAGAAGTTTGATTGTCATCTACAGGCCATCCAAGGAGTAATAGATAGGTGAGTATTTACTGCAAGTGAAGAAAATGCCAAAATGAAAATCTCCACTTGATCTCCAGGTACATAGAAGTGATAGTACCCACCTCCGCCAGATGCACTGATAAGGGTTCTCTTATAATTAAACTTTTTATTCAGTCAACAGTTATAGGATCTGTAATATAACTTGTTCAATAATATTATGAAAAAAGTTATACAAAATTATTTAGCCATGTTTTTTTTAACCGATTGTATTGGATAAGTATCGTCATAGTTGTATGTCTCTGGATATCAGTATCTCTTTAATCTTCAGAATCTTGTTTCCATCCATTAGAATAAAGTACAGACATTCTGGTTTCTGGAGAACATTCCCTTACAGTGGGACATATTTTAGTAGTTCTAATGTCATACGGCAACAACCACAAATAAAGAGTAAGGTACTTCACTGACGTATTAAAGTCCTTGTATACCTACAAGCTGCTTGAACTCTTTCATCATAAGGAATTCTTCACGATTTCCACTGCGAGGTCAAACAGTGAGGTATTTGGTGAGCTGATTGCTGGCAGATGCACAGGTAGATATTTATTAGTGAAATGGTGTCTAGGTTCAATGTATCCAAATAATAATGACAAGTTCACAACAGCAGTCTGCTTTCAAATGTCCTTCGGTGCTCAAATTTAACAAAAAAATTATTTCCTGCCCACTTTAGAGGGAGACCTTTTCTTGAGATATCATCCTTCACTAAGTGTAGTTGTCTTGATTAGCCTGTGTAGATTTATCTCACTAGAAATCATTCTCATCTATGATATCATCTTCATCTACACTATTCTCAGTATCTGCTGTGGGAACACCCACTCAGCCAGATGGAGGTGAGAGGGAGCAAGAGTCAGGCACATGGCCTTTGAACTAATTTGACAGTTTTGTGTGTTTGTGTGTATTAAGTGTTAATTGGTGTGTGTGTGTCCTTATTTGGTATTTGTAAGTCAGTTTTGTTGGCCAATCAGATTTGAGAGTGTGGGTGAGACATAGGGTTTTATATACTGTGGCCTGTCTCACCCACCTCAGATTTTGTACAGTGAGGCTTTGAACAAAGGCATTGATTCCAGTAGAGTCTGGTGAATCTCAGTTGGGGCTTGATGTAACTGGGGGAATACCAGCTTGCTGTGGAACTTCCTTCAACAGTCTGTGCATTATCACTGGAGGCAGCAGGACTCTACCTGGAGCTCTGAGGACGGAGCCAGAATCCCGATGACCCCACCTCTCCCACCACTGTCATTACACCACTATATACTAAACACATCAGAATGATAAAAACTGTTACTACAGGTAGCATTTCTATCCTGCTAGGTCTCTAATCTCACTTCCCAGAAAGCAAGCAATGCTACAGATAGCTGATAATACCACTTTAAATACCAGCTATCAGCCACCCTCACAGATGGGAGTACAAAATGGTCAGCTGCACTTAGAGTGAAAGCCACTAGGTTGGTTAAGTGGTGGGACACTATTCCTGCTAGGTTAGTAGGTGGGAGGTGGACATGTATTCTGTTGACCTTCAACCAGCAAATAAACAATTCAAATAAAGGACTAGCTATTAAAATTGAGCTTCAAAAAATTAAAATTCTGGGCATTTCTGAAATATGGCTAGTGTCCAGACAAATTGGAGGGTTACAATTGCAAAATTGACATATGTATGCCAAAAAACAACAACAACAACCATTTATTCCATGCTTGGAGTATTCCAGAGAATTTGGAAAAGTCTTTGTCATTATGTTAATTATAGTTTATGTGGACAACTTGAGGAAACCACTATAGTGTTTTTTTTTTAGCAACCAAAAATGTCCACGTGTAGTAACCACAGGAACATTTGGACAATCAATGAAAGATTCACAACTCCAGCAACAGAGACTTCCAATGTTCACCAGATGAAAATATTAGCACTGGAACTTGGAGTGGTAAAAATTGTACACTCACGTGAGCACGTGTGATTCTGAATGCCAAGTAAAAGAATGAATGGGTGTGTCCGTATAGCAACACTCATCACAGTGTCTTTCTTTCTTTCCTTAACTCAAGAACTAAGCCAAAAATTAAAAAAAGTGGCAAATTAAATTGTCCTCTAGACTGAGTTCCTCTCAAGACGTAAAAGTCCCCATCTTTAAGATCTGCTGTTGACAGAGTGAATGAATGAATAAATGAATGACAAGGATATTACTATTATCCTCACGCACATGCTCACTGAGGGTTAATAGAGAATAGAGGAAGACTCAGATCAAGTGTACCAGACTGGCAATGTTTGCCATCTGTAGCCTCAATACCAACAAGTTCATCAACAGAACGACTCTTAAGTCAAGCACTTAAAAACATAACAAGCTCAAGGATATCTTTAGCATAACTAGCCATCAGTACTGGACCAACTATGCAGGAGAACAAGATCGAAATAAGGGTGGGCATTTTTTAATCTTGAACCGTTTGTGGCCATATTAATGCGGCCGCAAAAATCGATCACTTAAAAAAATCATATACAATATTAAAGCTACGTGGGATATATGGTAACAATTCTTGTTTCACAACCTTCAAGGCTATTCTGGAGAATGATTTTAGCCATGTTAGAGAAGAAAAAGTAAGGACAGATAGTTAGCTACCCATGCAGCCATTTTCCTTAGGGTTAGAGCTGTACAAAGTAATGATGGAGTCTCAGGGAAGCCTGTATAATCAAACATTACTAAGCCCAGTAGGAATTGAAATCTACCTATTACAGGTATTAGTAGGAATGGGTGATGAATCTGTAATGGTAGAAAAAGTGCTAGGAGTGTGAGAGCAGCAAGCAAGAGAGAGTTTGATCCAGTTTATTGGAATACTAAAGTGACTGTCATACTATTCGAAACCACTATTTACTTCTATAAAGTTGGATTCTATTATTCTATAGCCTCATTTTATACATTAAAATACTTCATTCAAATATAATATATGATTGGAAGAGAATATCTTCTTTTTCATGAAAATCGGTCTAAAAATTCAAACAACAAAAAAAATGACCACGTGTAAACCTGGTACTTAGTTGCTAGAGAACCAAAACCACATTATCATGTTCATTAGGTCCACAACTCTTGTGATAACATCCTCTCCCATCAAGATCTGGTCAGACTTGGGAAAAAACTTATTTCAAAATTTAAAGACCAGCGGACACGCCCTTAAAAAACGAAGAAGATATCACACCATCAACAATTCTCTGTTGTGTACTTAGCATCATCAAAGAAAGGTGTGTTAAAGTTTCCAGATGATGAGAAGCTGACTATGACAGACAATCGCAAGGCTGTACACTATCGTTCTAACTTCTCATTCATCACTGCTCGAGTTCATAATGGAAAGCATGCAGAACAACTCATGATGAAGAAGTTTGAGCAGCTGAAGAATGCTTATAAAGAACCGGTGAAGTTTATTGTTCTGTATTCCTGGCTCCTGCCATGTGGAAATTGTTGTCTTACTATTACTTCCACTATAAAGAAATGCTTTCCAGAAGTACCTATGACTGTCTTACTTTATTCACGAGTTCGTAAGGAGGAATTAGATTTTAAAGAAGACATCAAGGATTACTTCAGATCCAAAGAGATTAAAGTGAAACATGTTAAAAGCAACACTGTTTATTACTAATTGCATGCTATGATTTTATTATTGTAGTGTATTGATTGTCGGTTCTTAACGTTGTACCACATTAATATTTTTTGGTAGTGGTGGGAGAAGAAGGGGGTGGGGTGGGGCGGGGAGCTAAGAATGTTGACAACAGGTTTCTACTTTATCACAAGAATAAATTGGCTACGGTACAGCAGAATGATGGTGCTGCCCTCATCTCTATCTGTCTTTACCTCCAGACTATAGTCTGTCCAAGTTGAATTGGCAAGACCGCAAGCGCGGTAAATGAGGAATGCATTTAGTACTAAACTGAAAGCAATTTAGTAATGTGAATCTAAGGCAATTACATGCGCAAACGTCAATGTTGCACGTGAAAAGGGGGCGGATACAAAGGTGCGCATTAATTCTGTAACTTTTTAAAGTAATAATAAGTTTTAGTAAAATCTGTGGAGTTTTTTCGGGCACTGTTCACCTCATCTCGCTGGTTTTCAACTATACACACAGAAGTAAGTCTAGTTAACTGTCTTTCAAAGCTTTTCAAGTTTACTTTCTTATTAGTCAGTTCTTTGTTATGCATGCGCATGTATATATAAGTGGGCACAGTTGCCCCCATGCCCTCCTGTTATCTCAGTCCATGTTACTCTATCCACACATATACAATATGTTCAATCTGATCAGTACAATACCAGTGCTTCACAGCTAAAATTAAAATGATCAACCCACTAAAGATATTCACAAGTATTGGTGTTAGCTAGTAACGTGGTCACTCTATTGGTTTCTAGCCAAATTCATGGAGCCAATGTTACTTCAAACCTGAGTTATATCCCCAAAATTCTGGATTATGATATTATGAAAACTGAGGCTATACAATACAGAAATTTTACACAGCTCATGAATATATTAAATATAACAAGGAAATACCCAACACTCACAAAGTGCCTTAGCTAACACAATGAAGAGCTCAAACATTACTAGAGATGGTTAGCCAGTTTTCAGAAAAAAACAGCAAGTGTTTTATTAATGACTCTGTAACTTTAAAAACTGAAGTAGTATTGCAACCAAGGAATAGATTTTTGTCAAAAGCAACAACAATATCATCAACAATGGTCCCACTTTAGGTTCAGGAGCACATCTCTCAATGAGAATAACTATGTTGCATAGCTAATGCAGGAGTCTTTATAGCTGGTAGGAATACAACAGCTTTGCCATTTTGTAATACATTAGTCATCCCATTTTAGTCTTAATTACTATCAGGTATATAAAGCTGCATATTGTGGGTATTTCAAATATACAAGAATTAGAAAAGAAACAGTTCAGCAGCTATAAGTGATCTCAGTTAGTCACATGTGACATGAGTGGTTTTATGCCATTCCAATGTAACTGGATGTGAAGAACATGACTTGTTGGTAAGTGTGAGATGATCAGGTGGCCTTGCCTGGTAAATATATTCCAGACTCACTGGTACCAGAGTTGGATTTGGTCATCATCACATTCCGGTCTGATATTCTAGACCACACCTCTTTAATATCCCCTGACATCTCCGCAAACAACTTGTCCCAGTCCCAGAGTTTGTCTTCCTGTATACACATTAACATACAACAACATTTATAGTAAAGTGTCATAAAGTACTTACTAAAATACATATTGTCAAAAATGTTATTTCTAATAATTAAATTTAATAAATAATTCAAAAGTAATAAATAAAAGATAAATAATTAATCCTAGAAGCCATATGGGTTAGGTATCCACATTAAAACAATTTATTGTGTACTGAATCGGCCTATTGAGTGCCTTTACGTAGAAAATGTATTGAATTGGAAAGTATCGTATGCCCGCAATATTCCACAGTAAAGGGGAAGTCCGGAGATATTACATTGGGTTATTGCATCCCCCTAAGCTTTATTTTTTAATTCATCCTCTTAGGGTCTGCTTATTCTATAATGCCATTCTGTGCCAGTTACATTAATTTGGTTAACCCTCTCACCGGCAGATAAAATTCAGTAATTTTATTTTTTCTATATGAATGTTTAAAAATAAATATAAAATCAGGAGTTCAAAAAAGGACCTAGCAACCATATATCACGTGAAAGTACATGTATTGTTCAACATTTTTGGTCAAATTTGGTTGCTTAGCAACAAACCACAAAGTTGTTTTTGGGACCACAATGTAACTATATCATAACAAAGTGATCTGTATGCTTCCAGTGCAATATTAGCAATTGTTTGTGCGTGATTAGATATTTTTTACTGTTATAATCTCAGCCAACAATGCTGTTGTTCATTGATGACACCAGGAGAGGCGTGACTGGTAGCTGGGCAATAGCTGGGCAGAAGAATATAAAGAATACAAGAATATTTTACTAACAATTCCAGTCCCCTGCACACACTCACTCCTCCCTCTAGCCACATTCTTACTCATACTCTTCCTTTTTCATCCATTCAATACTTTGTCAACCATTCTTCATGCTTTCAACATAATCAGTATTACCATTATCTCAATATTCTAGACCTTGCAGAAGTAGAGACATCATCAGGAAGTCCAAAGTAATTCAGAGAGCAAAGGTGGCTAAGTCAAATCATTACTCATTGCGGGGAGTTTGTAAGAAAAGAGTTTACAGCTGTGACCAAATTAGCGCCATATTCCTGGGAAAGCTATTGGGCATAATAAAACTTACCGCCATGTTCCCGGGAAAACTATTTCTTACTTTTTCCCTCCAATATACTGCGTAACTAGTGATGTGCTTGAGCACAAATGGCGAGCGAGCATAAAGACTACACTATACTATTTTTATATGAATGATTTTGACTTCTAACACTGAAGCTACTGAAAATAAGGTCCAGTTTTTAAATTTCGCATACACGGTAAAGGGATTTCAGTGCCATAGTAACAACTATCTGCAACTGCTTGAATTGAAGGAAAAACACAACAACAAAACAATACACATTATTTAAAAGTTTTCTTTGTGATATTCTTTAGCTAAGTAGTGGTTGTAACACACAATGCTTTGACACAACTGCACCTACACAGACTTACCTTCGCGGTAGTCTAGTGGACAATGTATTTTCAAGTAAATACTGTTGCGCACGGCTTATAACCATGACAAAGAGTGCATTGACTTACCACCGCCACTAACTCGAATAGAAATGGAAGTCCCTTAAGTTTTCAAGTTTGAACTGCACCCGCAAAAGAATTCAAAACGGTAAACAATTCAATTTCTAGGGTAATACGGGTACTGATCGATAAACCAGAGGATTCTGTTTAGTGCAATTTGGGACGGGGTCGACCACATAACTAACACAAAAACGCGAGGGTCAAAGTACAAAATGACATACGTACGTCCAAACATATATACAAATAAACATCCCCGATTTTCGATTGTGTTACCCCTGTAAGTGTCTCGCTCGCTACGCTCGCTCACCAAATAGCTGCTTTTCTTACCTGGAATATCAAGTTCCATATCCTCTTTGACATAGCTGCTGGTATGTTCGCTACCTACAGTGCTCTAGTAGCTCTCAAGTTGAAAATAGTAGTTTCCTCAACTGGCAATGAAATGACAGCTTTAGCGAGCAACTATCCTGGACAGTAGTACCCTCTGGGATAGCTATATAGCTGCTGTACCCCTTCCCTCTCACGTTCGCAGTCGAAAACATCGTCGCAGACAAGATCCACCGCCTTATGCGGACAAATTTATCGCCATTTTTCGAACTAACGTTAAGTTTATTTTTAGCCCGACTACCTTAGTTACGTAGTAGCTATTTCTATTCTAAAAATACATGCAATAGAACAACACATTAGCCGTGCTCTGGACGCTGCAGCTAAGCTTTAGCGTTTATCGTTTAGGGGGAAAATATTTTTTCCCGCATTATGTCATCCTTGAGCGCCTATAGGCACTTGTGCCGGTGAAAGGATTAAATAAAATAGCTTCATGACTTTCTATTACTAGCTATGAGTAGCTGTTAAGATGAGCTAACCCAGAAGCTCTTATGATGCTATATGGTTGTGATGGTCTTTTGTCAGATGTCTATCCAAACTTCTTTGAATGGAAGTAAGAGTGCTCGGTTCATACAGACTACCACTTGCATTCCGCATCTTACGATAGGAATGATCAAGAAGTCTAACTAATTCTTTCAGTGGAATATTCTCATCAATTTTCGTTTATCTCTTTGCACCAACGATACCATGTTCTCAAGTCGGATAATGTTTTCTTTGAGTACTGCAGGTCTTTTTCTCTTCTAAAAACTTTCATAATTCCTCATCGTCAAGACTGATTGTTCACTCTCAATGCTTCAAGATGGCGGCACTTTTAACCTATCACTTTCCCTTTCTATTCCACCTCAAATATTAGAGAAAAGATATTCAATCACTTCATCAGGAAAAATAAATAAATAGAAGGACTTCTTTTCAGCATCCATTAAATTAAACCGCTCAGTTTCTAGGCCATTCACACATGATTAGTACACAATGTATTGATTAATCATTGGATATCACGCAAATATCACTCGTCTTTGGTGGCATTTACACTCGTGCCTGCGACACTCGTGTAAATGCTAGCCAACAGACTCGTGATATTCTGCGGTATTCAATGATTAACCTATATATATATCATAAGAAACTAATGACTGGAGAGGACAACTACTATAAGCCTCATGCACATCAACACTGATAATACAATGTAAGTCTTGTGTTTTTATCCAATTGTGTGTGTGTGTGTGATAATATATCACATATTGCAGTGAGGCTTGCTAGCAACTTTTGTTGAAGCACATTAATTTGATTTTCTGAGTTCATACAATTGAAAACTGGTTACCTCTTTCACATCTTCCTCAGGAGCCATGGAAGCTGCTAGAGCCTTCAAGTCTATGTCCCCATCCTATTAGTAATATATACAAACACACAAACATATATCAGTAAGTGTGAAAAACAAACAAAATTTCAATCTTATGATTAAGCTTAGCTTGACAGATTGCATGCTACTATTTTGTTGATTATACAATAACCCAAACAGACAGCTATAAACAAATATATACATAGTATATGAATATAATTATATGATGTTTAGGCTTGCCCTTGGCACTAGGCTACCACAAAAACTAGACATGAAAGTTATAGAATTAATGGTAAGACATGTACCTCATAGTTAACTCTCTCTTCTAATCATAAGGATAGAAATTGAAGGTTATACTAGGAATAAACAGGAAATTAGTAATCCTTATATAACTAGGCTAGTTCGCCCACCATTTGTACTGAAGCATACCACTATTATGAAATAGTGGAGGCGCTTTAACCCTTTGCGGACAAACGCGGGCGATTATGTAATTAAATACGCGCACGCCGTAAAACCAATTAGTTGCCTGAGACGGCGTTCTACCAGTTGGAGTTCGACACATGGAAAAAGAAAACGGGCGAGTGTTTCTTTTGAGTTAGGCCTCAAATAATCTGCCTCTAGCGTTGTAGCTATGGTAATTCGTTAGTTTATAGTTATAGAGTTGTTTTGAATACAAACTTAGTTGGAATTATCGAGGAGGCCATAGTTTGTTAGCTATTTTTTTAGCTTATATTTATGAAAGAGAAATCACACCCAAGTGTAAGTTCTAGTTTTAGTTTGCTTATTTCTAGCTACTTTAGGCCTTTACTTCTTAGTAGATGTTCTATTTGAAAATAGCTAGACACAAAGTGTAGAAATTTTTTTTTTTAATTTAGTTGGTGCACTTGATATAAGTTATACTTATTTTATAAGACTTATTTTGTAGAATAGAGATTGCCAAATGTATACTATGTAAGCGACTGAAAGTTTTAGCGCGCTACGCGCTCTGTAACCGTAATAACAGAGCAGGAAAGAGCTTGTCACGAATTAGTGACAGCTGTATTCTCTTGACGCACCCTGTGTGTCACAGATTCGTGACCATCATACGCAAAGGGTTAAAAAGCACAACCAACATTTACAAGCTACTAAAACGACACTTTATAAACGAACACACAATAGTCAACAGCGATCCATGTAGGTATATGTGAAATGAGACAGCATTGACACTTGACCATTCAGGTAATTTGTTAACTGGAATATAATTTAGACAGTTTGTGAAGAAAATACATACAAACAAACTTACCAATGTAAAGAGTCCAGCCTGATGCGTGAGGTCAAAGTTTAGTTGCTTATATGTAGTCACTCTAGTAGCAGTGGCCCTAAATAGTTATAATAAAAAATAATAGTAATAATAATTGGCGAGCGAGCGAGACACTCAGGGGTAACACAATTGAAAACAGGAATATTTGTTTGTTGTATATGTGTGGACGTACGTATGTCATTTTGTACTTTGACCCTCCCGTATTTTTGTGTTAGCTCTTTTTTCGACCCTGTCCCAAATTTCACTAAACAGATTCTTCTGATTTATCGATCATTACCCGTATCACCCTAGAAATTAAATTGTTTACCGCATTGAATTCTTTTACGGGCAGTTAAACAAAAAAAACTTATTTGAGATCCATTACTGTTCGAAGTAGTGGCTGTGGTAAGTTAATACGCTATTTGTCATGGTTATAAGCCCTACGCAACAGTATTGACTTCAAAATTCATTGGCCACTAGACTACTCATGAAGGTAAGTCTTACGTAGGTATGTTCAGTTGTGTGAAAATATTGTGCATTACAACTAATATCGCAAAGAAAACGTTTAAATAGTATGACTTGTTTTTTGTTGCTTTATTTTTCAATTCAGAGAATTGTGGGGAATGGTTACTACGGCAATGAATCCCCTTTACTGAATATGCATAATTTAAAAACTCGACCTTTATTTTAGTATCTTGAATGTTAGAAGTTAGAATCAAACGTTTAACCATAGTGTAGATTTAGGCTTGCTCGCCATTTGTGCTCAAGCACATCACTAGTAATAAAACAATTGTCATCTATATAATAATACCTGTGACCGACGACAATGATGTACGTATTCATGAATAATTCATGAGATAATGAGCTAGAACACGCAGACGCACAATACTCGTAAACTCGCGCTAAATTACCAGGTAAAGCTAGAGCGCAATGCAGAACTGGTTAGCAACCAAACCCAGCACAAAATTAATGGACAGGTGGGAGTGGCAGAATAACAGGAGTGTAGTTTTCATGAATTAACACTGAATTACAGAGTAAACCAAGAATGCAGTTATAAAGAGGTGAAGGGATTGGCTACGCTAGACTACCGGTAGGTGAATTCGTTTGCTACCAAACCTGGTACAACGATAAGTGGAAGAAGACGAGAGTGGCAGACAAACCGGAGAGTGGGTAAAGTGTCGTCACAATCTGCAGCACGTGATTCCTATAATTGCAACAAAAAGCGTGTGGAACAGACGAGGATAGGCGGCGTAAGTTTAAAAAAGGAAGGTTAAAATGAATCGGTGGAATCGACGAGGAAAGGCGGTGTGGTAAAAAGGAGAAACTACAAAAAAGAAGGGCAAAAAGGGAACGATTAATATTGTACTAAAAATGATTCAAAAAATTCAAACCTCTCAGATAGATAAACAAGTGCATTGTACTAATTTTTTGTTGTTTGTGCTGAGGGTTTATATGAAACATTTTTGTATACAATTTATCATAGAAATTAAAAAGAACATTTTTTTTTAATCTGAGAAGAAAAAAATTATTGTGAGATTGATTATTGCTAACTTTAGATACCCAAAAAAATAAGAAGACAATTAGCTAGAGGACAGCAGTATAATAGCATTAGCTAAAAAGAGTTCCTGAGTCATAAAGCAGTTGTTAAGGGAGCCCTGCCACCGGGACCTGTGGTCGTGTAATCATTCAGTATAATACCGCAGAACCGCCCGTAACCCAACCCTCGCATGCAATCTATTCACGCGTGGCCAGCTCTCAATTTCTACGCGGATCAATTAACTTTGGCGCCAAATTACCGCGAAGCAGGAGGACAAACGGGTCCCGAGCTAGTGTACTAGTCTGAAACAGTCACCTCAAATAACATCCTTCTATTATACTTTCAGGGTACGGAGTGAGGCTGTACTTGTGAAGCCATTGGAGCAGCTTAAAACTCTTTCTCAACGGTGACCAACTCCATCCTGACTGGTACCAGCTCCTACTATTCCACCAACCTTGTATTCAGACTTGGCTGCGTATAGACTCCGTCATCATCACTTCAGTTCTTTCTGTCGGGATTGCTACCGCTATATTCTTCAGCCATATCACCTACAAGTCTGAAATTTGTGCTGAACTACCCCGCTCTCACTAGTGAGCAACCAACTCCAAGCAACATTGGGAATACGCCGTCACTTCTGCTCCGGGGACTAACCTTTTGCAAAGTTACAACGGCCATCTCACGGCTCATTATTGTATTTCTTATTTTTGTTTACAAATGGGCTCTTTTTAGAATTACCACAAGTCAATTGATTATGCTCTTACCAATAAATTGCGCGTTCGCGGAGCTCAACGTTATGGGGGGCGGGGTAAAATAGCGAATCAGTAGTGAACTTGAAAATATAAATCGATATTTCGTGGAATTGTATCATTGAATTGAATCCAAATTTTGCGCACAAGCAGCATACCCACCTTAGAATAAAGTTACAGAGAGATTTTTTTAGAATAACGCAGGAGTAAAACGGCACGAAAATTTTACTATTTACAAAAAAAGAAAATAGATATTAGAAATATGGCTCTGTAATGTTGCGAAGAAGCCCGCTAGCTACCTCTGGAAAAAAAAATGAGCACGCTAGTTCCTTCGGCCGCTTCGAAATAACACCGAATAGTAGCCGGTGTGCAGAGCTGTATCTCCGTCCCAGGCGGGTCTTCATTCTTCAAATTTGGCTTGCTGGAGTCCTCTATTGGTGCTCATTCCATCTGTAACAACAAAGTAAGCCCACAGTACACAGAAAAAGAAATATAAAGACATAGCAAAAACAGTCAATTTGCGGTTAAGGGCCTCGGTTTCCGGTGGCAGGGCACCCTTAAGCTCATCACTTAAAAATTAAAGACAGAATTCCCATAAGGAAACCCTTGAAGTACTCTGCTGATCAAACGCTGACCTTTTGTACTCTGTCACCACACTTCCTGTAACCCTGCATCCTGGCATCTACCTTATTTCCTGTTGTAAACACTGCTAAAATGGCTACTGCTAATAGATTTGATCTGTTTATTTCTCCTCCTCCTGACAATTTGAAATGTGTCATTTGTCTGGAGGTAGCTAAGACTCCCAAGCAATGTGAAGACTGTGGCAAACTGTTCTGCAGTGAGTGCATTAAGAGGTATGGGAGAAAGCCTTGTCCTAACTGTAGGAAAGATAACCCTAACTACTTTACAGATAAAAGAGGTGAGTCTACTAGCATAGCAAATGAAGCTGAAATAGAGTGCAATGTGAGTGTGTGTTTGTAGGAGAGAGAGAGATAAAGGAACTAGGTGTGAGATGTGCTAGCAGAGAGAGAGGCTGTCCATGGACTGGGACTATTGGAACATTAGACACACACCTAGCTACCTGTGAATATCTTCTGGTCACATGTCCCAACAAGTGTGAGGATGATAAAGATGGTGAACTGACACAACTCATGAGGAAAGACTTGGAAGAACATGTACAATCAAGATGTCTGAAGAGACCTTTCGAATGCCCCCACTGTGGAGAGAAAGGAACATATGCTAGCATTACAGCAGAGCATGACAAAGTTTGTGATAAGAAAATGGTGGCCTGTCCCAACAATAGAAGTGGATGTCGATTATCTGTCGAACGAGGTAAGACTAAACAGCACGTGAGTGTGTGTGAGTTCACTGAAGTAGCCTGTGCCTATGAGAGCCTTGGCTGTGGAGTGAGGATGATGAGGAAAGATGTGGAGAAACACAAGAGAGAAGCTAGAGAGAAGCACTTGGACTTGGCACTAGATACTGTCAGCTCACGTGAAGAACAACACAAGACACTGTCAGAAGGAGAGGCACTTGTATTCAAACTACCAGGATATGCCAGCAAGAAAGAGAAGAATAAGAGATTTTACTCAACACCATTTTATACACACCCTGGAGGCTACAAGGTCATTATCAGAGTTTATGCTAATGGAGTTGATGATGGTGCAGGCACACATGTGTCTGTATACACTAAGATATCAGAAGGTCGCTATGACAACAAGTTACAATGGCCCTTCAATGGTAGTGTCACATACAAACTATTAAACCAGTTGGCAGATGACAGACATCATCACATAGTGAGCATATTTACTGACACTCATGACATGCAGGTTGGTAGCTGTTCAGGTTGTCCCCAATTTCTTCCTCACTCTTCTCTCTGCCATGACCCAGCCACCAACACACAGTACCTCCTGGATGATACACTGTACTTCAGAGTGTCAGTGAAAGTGGACAACCACAAGCCATGGCTGGTCTGCACTGACAAAATAAACATGGACTCCATCAAAACAATAAACAACAACAAATCATTGAAGGATGGGGAACAATTCGTTTTCAAAGTAACTGAATATAGTGCAAGGAAAGCTATGGCAGATGACTGCACTAGTGACACCTTCTATACTAGTCCTGGTGGATACAACATGTGTATTGAAGTAAATCCAAATGGAGATGGTTTTGGTACTGGTACACATGTGTCAGTGTATGCCAGGCTATTAGAAGGTTCCTATGATGCTAGTCTGTCGTGGCCCTTTGTGGGAACTGTCATATTCACACTACTCAACCAGTTATCAGATGAGAACCACCACACTAAGACACTGGAGTTTAAAAAGACTAATAATCGTAACATTGGTGACGAAAAGGGCTACCCACGGTTCATCTCACAGTCTGCCCTCTCTCATGATCCAGAGAAGAACACACAGTACCTCAAGAATGACACTCTGTACTTCAGAGTGTCTGTACAAGTGAAGGACTCCAAGCCATGGCTGACATGTACTAATATATAACTTACGATTAGCTAATTTATTTTTGAATGTTTCATACTGTTTTAAGCTATATTTTAACTCACGATGGAGGTTCAGCCATCTGGGTAGTCAAGTCCTCCTCAATAATGGCCTCCAGGTCTGGAATGACTGGCACTATTTCTGTATGTGTGTGTTTGAATTTGATTGATTCTATGTAATGATAATAACTATATACGTATGTTTACATAAGTAAAGTGTTTCAATATCACTGATATTTAAAAATATGCCACTATAAATTAAATGGAAACAAAAAGTTAGCAAACAACTTGATAAATTTTGATAAATTACAATATCTTCCAATTAAATCTTAGAAAAAAACACAAATTGAGAAATCCTGCGAGCGAATAGCAACAGTTTTATCTGCAGTTGTGAGTATGTTGAAAAAACAAAAACAAACGGATCCAGTGGCAATGAATTAGTTCCAGTGTCTAAGTGAAGCTGATGCCTTGATTGGTTGGACTTGGATACTCTATCTAGCAATTGATGCTTTAGCTGATGATCATGTGGCCATAGCCAGTAATAGGTCACACAAAATAGGTAAATTGAAAATAGAGGGCATACTAAATCATGGTTACCATAGTGATTGTATACCTGCACAGCATGCATTGAGAGTGGTAGCTGTATTTGGCATTTGAATGAAGTTAATTGTGTAAGTAGTAGCTATGCTTTTTAATTAATTGTTATAGGTGGTTACCTTAATTGTCATATAGTAGTTTTACCAGCATGAATAATATTAATGATGATTAAATAATAATGACGTACCAAAGGTGAGCACTACACTAGCTAGCTATTACAAAATAATCCCTTTGGTAGAACAGCAAGTGTTATTGTATAGTAAGAGATTTTATCCTGCCTTTTAGCAAACTTATTTATATACACTCGAACCTCTCTTATCCGTTCGTCTAAGTTACGGACACCTCTGTCTACCGGACACCAACTAAAATTATTGACTGCGTACGGATCGTCAGTGTAGTCGGAAAGCTACCAAATTAAACGAATAAAATCGGGAAAATATTTCGCGTGGCACTTCGAGTGTATTCGATCGTAGCGTTGTGTGCGGAGATGGAGCAGGGAAATCAACAGGCAGTTAGTACGTCTACCGCTAGATCTTCTCAGAACTCGTTGACCAGCGGCGTTGCTGCTTGTTTTTCTCAAAACTCTTTGAAAGGAAGTGGTGCTGCTAGTTCTTCTAAGAACTCAACGACCAGCGGTGGTGGAGGCAAGGTTGGGGTAACTAAACGCAAGCGTAGCGCTTTAACTCTAGAAAGAAAGCTGGAGATAATATCAGAAGTTAAGAAAGGGAAGTCAGTGAGGCAGTGTCTGGACAGTTTGGTGTTACAAAATCTACAGTGAATGATATTTGGACATGAACGATGAAGAAATTGTAGAAGATGCGTTGCTAGAGAGAGAAGAATCTGAGTCCGAATGAAGATGAAGCTTCAAATGCAGTTACTCCATTCCAAGCTTGTGCTGCTTTCGATACTGCTTTGAAGTAGTTGGAGCTCAGCGTCGCTTGAAATCTATAAAGCAAACTAAAATCACTTCATATTTTAAATAAATTGATTCATGTATTTACAGGTGTTTTTGTTAATTTTAAGTAATATACTAATTCAATTATCAAATAATTAATTGTATACACGGTTCATCACCGAATAAATTAAGTATTTCTGAGTTACGGACATTTCTTAGTTACGGACACCACTTGGTCCCAGACTGTCCGGATAAGAGAGGTTTGAGTGTACAGTAATATTTTAATTTAAGATAGCATGAATATGCACCACCACAAGCTATTCCTAGCTTCAGCAAGTTTGTACCCCGCGGCTAGATCTCACACTCATCAACAAGCCACAAGCAGGCAATGCGGTCAACTTCTGCTAGGTTTAACTTAGAACATACTGGGGGGAGGGAGGGAGGGGGGGGGGGGGAAGAGGGAGCTGATTCCCATGAAGGACAAAATCAGCTATGCATATTGTCTACCAAACTGCTGACTGCCGAGTGAGACTGCCGAGTCAGAGTGAGACTGCTAAGTTCGAGTGAGACTGCTGTCAAGTGAGACCGTGGAGTCTGAGTGAGACTGCCAAGTCTAGTGAGATTACTGACTGTAGAGTTGATTAGTGACTGTTGATGTTGTGTTCAGATTTTTTGACTTGGTGTGAGATCCAGGATCTTGTTTGGCAGAAGTGGTGTCTGGAACTTCGGTGTGGCGAGTGATCCTGGAGCGAAGTAGTAGAGGTGATAGACTTGCAGGGAAGTCGGAGAGGTGGAGCCTGGCTGATCATCTTCCTTCTCTGCTGCAAAGTAGATCTGGCTCGAAGGACCAGTGTTGACGAGTTGTAAATTCCTGAGCTGGGGATTGAGGTTGGTACAGGGTTGAAGGACAAGAGCCACCACAAGCTATTCCTAGCTACAGCAAGTTTGGGTCCCACAGCCAGTGTAAGGCGAGCAACCAGTGGCTTTGCTGGTATGGTAGATCTCACTCTCATCAACAAACCACAAGCTGGTAATACAGTCTGCTGCTAGGTTTAACTTACGATGAGCTAACTTAGGTAAGACAACTTACAGGACATATAAATATATATATGGGATGACATGGTACAGATTGTGGTGGTTCTGGAAAGATCATGAATATAATTAGATGATAATTGAGTAATGTAAACATGTTAATTTATTGTTGGCTAAAGACTTCTACTTGTTCAAGTTGCTAGACCTGAACAGCCTGTAATTAGTTGCTGGAAAAACAGATTAGATATTGCCAATAACAAGCAGTACTATAGTCAAACCAAATACCTCAGTGAGCTTGGAGTAACTCGTAAATTATAGAGTATTAATAACTATACTTAATTTTAAAAACCTCACAGCAAGATTTTACTTAATTAAATAGATTCTGGTGACAGACCAATCAGATTGCTAACATGTGACTAGCTACATTCTAAATATATATAATATAAAATTGAAATCAATAGTAAAGTCTTGAAATGAAACATCGTAGGAATGAAACAGTATGGCAACAATCCTCTGATCCACTCACATACATGTACATGTACATGGTTGAAAAATAATTCACTAAACAATTTTACTAACTCTAATTAACACATACTCACCAGAATCAGAGTACTCCTTCAAACGTACGCTAAACACACAAACACACACACACAATAAAACACAGACAGCATCACAACAATGTAAATTAAAATATAATGATGTGTTGTAATTGCTACAAATCAATATCATTGTCATTTAATCACACAAAGTGAAACTAATATCTAATTTTATCTCTTCCCTCCTTCCTACCAATCAAAGTAATCATACAGTAAAAGACTGTTATATGTAATAATTACATAATGTTGGCGAGAGTCTCCCTGGGATAGAGCGACACTCATGGCCAGTGTTTTTAAGCAGACTTACGACTTATTGCTTGTCAGAGACTTTATGAAAAAAATTGGTAAGTATTTAAACTTCATATATATTTAAAGTTTGAGTTAGTCTGTAAATTATTTTACTTTTGGCCATTACTCATTAAAGCTTCAGCTGGTATTGTCTTAGAAACAACATGCAGCTGGATATGCAGCTGGGTGCCATTAGAACATTGGACTCGCATAATCAAAACTCCGCATTTACCTAGAAGTGTTCCCCCAAATAAACCAAGTGTGAACCTTGAATAGTTTGATACTAAATGTTTCAGATATGAAAAAAATTGACCAACGCCATAGTACATTTGACAATGAGTGTCCATCACTGCTCTGCTGTTGTTAGGTTGGTTGTTGACTTATAGATTGGGTGTGGCAACAACCTTTACCAGATGGAACAGTGTGGGATACTTTTATTGAACTAGCAGAAAATGAGGGAATGCAACGTCAATGAGGGGGAGTGGGAAATAGTGACTGCAAGATTTGACCCAAATGAGTTGGAAGGTCTGCATATGTTTATCTATTCACACCAAAGAGTATCTATCCCACTTACCACTTCACTAGATCACTATATGAAAGTCTACAAGTGGTGTGCCTGAGCACAAATAGCGAGCGAGCCTTAAACTACACTATTGTTAAATGATTGATTTTAACAACTAACACTCAAGCTACTAAAATAAAGTCTAGTTTTTAAATTACTTATATGCTGTAAAGGGGATTCATTCAATGCCATAGTAACCGCTTCCCGCAACTGTTTGAATTGAAAAGGAAGCAACAAAATCAAGTCACGTTATTAAAAATTTTCTTTGTGACATTCTTAATAGTAGTTGTAACACACAATACTATCATAAAACATACCTATGCAAGACTTACCTTTGTGGTCCGTCTAGTGGACAATGAATTTTCAAGTAAATACTGTTGCGTAAGGCTTATAACTGTGACAAATAGCATATTAACTTATCACCGCCACTAACTCGAATAGAAATGGAGCTCCCATAAGTTTTTGAGTTTTAACTGCACCCGCAAAAGAATTCAAAGCGGTAAACAATTCAATATCTAAGGTGAAACAGGTAATGGTCGCTAAACCGGAGGATTCTGCTTAGTGAAGTTTGATTTTCAATTGTGTTACCCCAGTAAGTGTCTTGCTTGCTCCGTTCGCTCGCCAATTAGTTAGTTGTTAACTACACACACTACAGGGCCAGAGTTCCAAACATACTTGAACATCATATCGGAAGGTTAAAATATTTTGAACTAGGACATGATACATAAGTGGATATCTAACAAATAAAAAACAGTGATCAATACATCCATTAAAGTCATTCTTTATCACCACTGCTACTTGCTAACAACATAGAAACTAAATAAGAATATTAATATCAAAATTTAATACGCCGTAAATATATTCTTTGTGAATTTAGTAGCCGTCTAACATATTTCCTTTCAGGCTTTTCCTCCGGACGTATTCGACAATAAATAACGACCACAGTCACATACAGCATATTCTTAGGGAACACATCCCTCACTGCGGTGGCAATTTTAGATGCACAGTCTCTACACGGGAATAGCCAAGTGAATAGTACAATGTACTTCACTTCAGAGTCAAACACTTGCACCAATTTATAGAATTTCTGCATGATGAGATCTTCTGCATGGCATTTCCGGTCATCAGGTCTGGCTGTGATGTACCGAGTCAACTGATCGTCTGGCGGTAACAGACTGTAGCTATTGTCTGTTACTATGGAGCCATCTTGGTGAAGGTTCAACAGCTTTTCCTTTGATGAAGTCAAGTATACTACTGCAAAGTGTTTTTGCTCAAGTGGATGGGTGGGAGTTTTAGCCTGGTGCCTGAATATAGACACTAGAGTTGTACCAAGAGTGGACAATTCTGTCTTTGTGAAAATAGTTCCATTTCTTAACTTCACAGCATTAGAATCTGTATGGAGGAAAGAGAGAGAAGCTTATAGACAATAACAGGGCAAAAACTTGAATTTCCTGTAGTCATGTATTTAGGACATTTCATGCTTTCACCACTTTTCAGTACAGGATAGGGCTAAATGCCCTGCACTATAGGGCATTTAGCCCTATCCATGACAGGAAAGGTGGTGAAAGCATGAAATGTCTTAACATTACTACAGGAAATTCAAGTTTTTGCCCTGTAAATGTTGCAGCTACAGAGAAATAGAAAAAGCATGAAGAGACTGAACCTTTGAATCTCACTTTGTTTCCATGTTTAACAAAAATCTAGTTTGCATTGATACCTAGCACTTGCTTAATTTTCATACCTGCCAAATACAAAGATAAGACTAACGTGAACTCAATGGAACACACACAGACTGAGACAGAAGATCTACAGTTGATTCCTCTACAGTGACATCACCTTCATCTAACTCATAGTCATCATCTTCATACCAATAAGACTTGGTTAACAACACAGCAGTACACAAACACACCACTATTACAAAAACCACCACAATACTCATCTTACCACTTGCAGTCTACCTCAGGCAGGGTAGCCTAGTAACCACAACTCAGTCTCTATACCCTCAATACACAAAGTGAGCCCTTAAAATGTACACAACGTGAGCCCTTAAAATTTGATTTGTATGTCTTCCTAAAGATGTAACTACCTTTTGACACAATAGATGTTCAGTTTGACACAATAGATGTTCAGTTTGACACAATAGATGTTTTACTGAAGCCTCAAGTACAAAATCCAAAACTCCTCTGACGATATTGCCGGTGATTCTTCGTCCTCTGCCTCATTAATTGATTGTCTTCAAAACCTTCGTCTTAGTTTTTTGCTAATCTTTTTTATTTTGTCCATTTGATTGTGTTCATTTGTTTTCTTGGCAGCACGCCGGCAAAAGATTAAAACGAAGGTTTTGTTCCCCAAGTCAAGGTTTACCTGTGTTTGGAGTCATTCCCAGTCTTAAATTCTGAGGAGTTACACAAAATAGGTTTCAGAACTAAAATAAGACCTCGCAACCTTTAGTAGAGAAGCAGATTGCTGACAAACCCCGCCCATTACCTGCTTGGTTTACTTTTCGCAAATTGCAACAATTGGCACAGTCTCCAGGCGCCCACTGGATTATCCAGTCTCCCCGGGCACCTCTCCCTCTCTAGTTGAGAGTCCTAAGGTGGGGTATGAAGACGAAGCAATATATAGCAGAGATTATTTTTGTAGCCAACATTTGTTTATGATGATTGTAAATAGTGTTCCTTTCTGGCATCCAAAGGTAAACAACTTATTGCCAACTGGATTCTACAGTCATTGTTTGAATAAGCTTATACACTAGTGCATCATTTATTTTAGAATGTACTACTGAGTTCATTGGATATCTGCATACTCAATATCGTAATTTCCCCCCCCCCCCCCTAAATTTATACATTATTCAATATTTAGTTATATCACAATAGTCATTATTATCATATAAATCAATCACATAATCAGTTATTATCTGTTGTATTCTATGAAGTTGGTACTTCTTGCCTAGATATTTTCTACAAGAAAAAATATTTAAAAATGCAGTCATTAGAATAACTATGTATTAACCTGTTATAACTTGGAGATACTGTGGGCCACTGCTAGCCACAGATCTAGTGGTATACAAGAAGAACAAAGTACTGATTCAACAAAGCCACACTGCTACTGAGGAACAAAAAGCAAGCAGCCATATTAGGGGGAGCCTCAAGGTCAAGTTTATCAATTATGGCCGGGAAGCTTTAGAAGTACCTGCCAGTAAGCTAAGTTAGCGGTGTTGTTAAACTATCACAAGCATCCGGTATTTCTGGTGCACAGGCATTGCTATGTTGCAGCAACCTTAGCCATGTGTAGGAACTAGAGTTGGGGTTAAACACATTGCAATCATATTTAATTGCAATTAATTACGTTGTTGTTTTTTTGCAGTAATTGCAAAGTAATTGCATTTGAGTGACTCTATTTACTCGCAAAATATACTCGCAAAGTTTATGATTATAAATATGAAGTATCCTAAATATGGGACAACAGAAAGTTCCACTATTAGCCCTGCTGTGTGTATGTTGTGTGCTTGTGTGTGCTTGTGTGTGTGACACCAGAACTAATGTAATGCACTTATAGCAAGTATGATTCTGTCTGCTGTCAAAACAAACACAGGTTGTTGTCTATAGGTACAGGAAAAGATAAAAAGTACATCACTTCCATTAATCACACGATAGAGTAACAATGAATTTGTGACTGCTGTTTATATATGTATGTGTGGACATACGTATGTCATTCGTACTTTGACCCTTGCATATTTTTGTGTTAGCTCAGTGTTTGACCCTGTCCCATCCTCTGGTTTATCGATCATTAAAACCGTAATGTCCAGGAAAAGCAGTTAAACATTCAGCATTTAAATATTTTCCACTAACTGATAAAAGTTGCTTTTATTAGGAACTTTGTAGCTTCATAAGGTTGCTTTTATGCATTTGACCAGACCCTTTCCCTGTGAAGTGGTAGGTAAAGGGTCTGGTACGCCAGACTAGGCAGTATGTAACTCGTGCAATATGTTAACGCTGTCTTCATAAGAGAAGCTAAACTAGCACGATACACTCACCTCACCAGTACTTTAAACAGGGAACTCCAATTCCAGCCTCCAGTAAACCACAGAATAAACCAAAACTACCACGGTTGGGTAGCAAAGAAATGATGTACTCATGTGACTACAATGTGTGGCATTAACACAAGCTTATGGTTGTACGGCCAAAAAAAAGAGTCAAAAAAAAAAAAATCTGGTACATTAAAGAGTAAACCCAACATTTAGACACTTCTTTCAATCTTTGAGAGGCCGCAGTCTTTGAGATCAGCTGTTGTTTGACAGAATAACTGATTGACTGACAGACAAACTGAGTACTATAACCCTCTCACACATGCGCACTGAGGGTTAACAATAAAAAAAGAAAGAAAAAAGTAGGTTGACGCAATGCCGCATTTGCTTGATTTAAATTTCTTGTTACATCGGTAGGTTATCATAGCTGGTCATATATCCCGAAAACTCTTAGCATAACATACTAATAATTCACAATTATATTTTTCAAAACGACCTCATTTCAGCTTATTAACATAAACATTGATTGAATAGTGTGTGACATATTGAAAGATGGTAGAGTCCTTTGGGTTAGAACTACTGCATCATGATGAGGAAGGTAACTTATTGAAGAAGAGATATACTAACACAACTAAATGAGGACAGTTCAGTGGGTGCTGTTATTCAAGAACTGCCAGAGTGTTGCTGAAACACAACAGAAATTCCTCTGTGGCATTCACTGAAATATTTATTTAAGCTATGTAAACTGTGGGATTCTATTCAATTGCCATATTTGGCAATGCATAAGCTTAGTGGGTGGCAGGTGAGGTTAATACTGGAGGTTACTTATCTGATGCAATAAAGCCAGTTACAGTCTAGTAAAAAGTGGCACTTAGTTTCACAGCTATGTTGGATTACATGAAAATCTGTCTAAAAATTCAAACAAAAACAAAAAAAAATGACCACGTGTAAACCTTGGTACTTAGTTGCTAGATAACCAAAACCACATTATCATGTTCATTAGGTCCACAACTTCAAATAATATGTAGTTGTGAGGGAATCAGGGAGTGCGCTAGCACTCCCTACGTAGGAATGACGCGGCCGTCCCATTGACCTAATACAACACATTGGCCGCCATATCTCACACCCCGGGTGGCCGAAGGCCACCAAATTTGGTTCAGATAAACTTCAACGCAACTAGAAGGCTGTTTCAAAATTTCAAGTCTCTACCTCGAAAAACCACGGAAATATGGTAGTTTGAAAAAGAGCCGTTTTCATCAGGACGTTCCTAATAATAATAATCATAATTTTCATCATCTTCTTCTATGGTCTCCAGCGCATCGGCATAGTTACATTCAGTGTTGGTGTGAATTTCACGCCCCAGGGAGCCTCGAAGTCAGTGAAAAATATACCCAATTTTCACATTTTACCAGAAAGTCTGTACTTTGACCTTTGACCCCTAGAGGTTTCATCGCATATTTCCAGAATGGTAAGGGGTGTGAACCTTGTCAAAGCATCATTGTGTTTTATTCATTGTTCTGCACCACACCCTAACAATATTTCACACCTCTTCACACTTCAAAAGTATACCTCTAAACTCAGTTTGCGTGTGACTCAAAACAACAGTTCTTTTCAGAGCTACCCTGCTACTTGGAGTCTTGGACTGATCTTCCTACCACAAGCTAAAGCTAAGTTATTTTGCTAGAATTTTGTCCATGACTCCCACCCATATTATGATGGATGATGAATAATACTCATTCACAGCTCAACAACTGACCCTCCCTGCTGCTGACCCAGCTGCCCATGGTGACCTCCCCCTCCCCCCCCTCCCCCTCCTCCCCCCCCCCCCCCCCCCCAAGAAGTGCAAGTTCCAGCACAAAGGTGACAATTAATGATGCTTGTGTCATCAATAGTGCAATCATGCAATGTTGTCATGTAGGTCCAACCAGATATGGGGCAAGGAGAGCTAATAATAGTAAGTGAATTTCTTGTAACTTCTGTTTCATAATGATGGTATCATTGCTGCAGGGAGAGAGATCATATATAAATTTAAAGTTCTTTGGAACAAAACACAAAAAATGACATTGTGCAAGTTATAGGACAACATATACAGCACCTGGCTGTGATTGCATGTCAAAAAATAAGGCAAACAAGTGAGGGCAAAAAAATCTGTGCCAGATAAAAAGAGGGACGTAGGAATGGAGGGGTTCTATAAACGTCAATCTCACACCTACGTTATTGCTAGTGGACTTTGATAGCAACCAGTTGAGGCAATAACGTAGGTATGAGATTGACGTTTATAGAACCCATCCATTCCTACGTCCCTCTTTTTATCTGGTACAGATTTTTTTGCCCTCACTTGTTTATGAAAATAATATCAAGATATATGTTCAGGCCAGCACTGGACCTAAGGACTCATCATCCATTCATACAATGTGGTATGTTTTAAAAGTGGTTACTTTCTTTGCATATTGTGAATCTATATTTGTGCTGTTGCAGCAGGGCAAGTGACTAACAGTTATAGTTTAGTTTAATTGGGCGAGCGAAGCAAGACCCTCACTAATGAGTCTCAATTGAGATTTTGGTATATATACAAAGTTTAAAGAGGTTAATGCGTGTCCCCCCCGGAGGCTACTCTATAACATTAGTGCAGGCACAAGAAATTTAGGAGGAGAAATAATGCCAGGAAAAAACAACAGCAAAGAGCAATGCCTACAGAGACAGAAGAGCAAAAATGTTCGCAGTTAACTAGGTCTTACAAACTTGGCGGAGTTCTTTTTCTGTTCTATTAGTGGCGACAGTAGGTTATCTTGGTGAGTGCGTTGTTTTTGCCATAGATAATGTAACGGAACTGGAACTGTTCTTACTTGAGAGTCTATTATCCAACAGTCAAGACACAAAGAGAATACAATGTAATGCTTTACTTAGTACAGCTCTGGTGCAACAGCCAGTTTAGTGATCCTTACCCACATCATCCATGGAAATGTCATTGTTCAATAGTCAAGTCATGAAGAGAATACAACACAAGTCTTGTGCTGTCTATCCAGTGAACAACAGTGAAAAAATGTTGCTAAATAGCACAAATGAATTTTTTTTAAATAACTAACAAATAAGTAATAGTTAGAGCATACGTGCTTAGGTACTGGTGGATTTAGTGCACTGAAGCCCAAGAGGGCCGTAGGCCCAAGGGCTTTGTGCACTAAATCCACCAGTACCTGAGCGCATGCTCTAACTATTTTAGAACCCATTTACCCAAAGCAGGCCCAGTAGTTTCCACTAGCAACTTGGTTTATCAGCATTTGGCGGTGTCATTCAATTGCAGCACACCTGGCAGGTTTACTTTAGCATTGTAGCTGCCAGCTGTTATCTCCAGATCTAACTCTACCCTGGGCTGCTCTGCTCTGTGGTAAACAGTTAAGCAGCTAGCTACAGGTAAATTCCTGAGGTATGAGCGTCAGCAGGAGAGTTGTCCGAACTAGGGCTTGTCCAGTATAGGTCAGATATGAGAGGGTAGTAGACCCTCACATATCATATCCAGGCCTCACACAGCTTTATCCGGCCTATTTTATTAAACTAAAACTCAAAAATAGCAATACCCCAAGGGTGGTTAGTATGCACAGTTTATATACCTAAAGGCAAAAAATAGTGCACACTTACCAAGTTAGTACACCTAGTAACAATATAGCAACTGGTTCTAAATATTATTAAGGGTGGCCACACACCCCCTACACAATTTTTTGTTGATGGTTGCTATGCACGATTACTACTATTGTATACTTACATGGGCTTCTCTACTATAACACAAGGACACAGTACCTGCCGAAGGAGCCGCTCACTAATTTTAGAGCTAATCTGGAGGAAATATCAGGGCCTGGTTATAAAACTTTGTAGCAATTTTTTGGAGCGGTGCGGTAAGTTGGAGCTCCGCAATTTGGTGCACTACTAGCCGAGCCGATACTCTACTGCAAGACAAAGAGTTCTTATCCATTTCAATATTACTTAATGATATATTCGCATTTTTTTCTATTTATAAGATATTGAAAAATTCTCAACGTGGTGCAGTTCATTTTTTTTGTTTACCCGTGTATAAAATTTTTGTGCCGTTCTCATTATTAGATTCCAAGAAAAACTGTTACAAAATTTGGAACTTTAATTCCACTCGCAATTCTTAAGAAATAGCCCCACCCCTATATCTCGTACTTACGAGTACGCGAGCAATTTTTTTTTCAATTAGTTTGTATTGGTTCCAGCCGCCTATATCAAGAGTAAACAAACATCAATACAACAATAATAAGAGAGTCAGAAGAGAGAGCAGTTTATTGGAGATAGCCATAGGTGAAGGTATTAGATCTGCGCAGCTTGAGAAATCTTCGCTCCGCAGAAATCGAGCCTGGTATATCCATCCGCTTGAGTTCAGGTGCGCAGAGTCCAGAGAACGGCTACAGGAGGAGAGGCAGCCTGGTGCACCTTGCTGCGTGAGCTCAGACGACGTATGGAGAGTTGCTGTAAACGGATATGAGACAACAAGAAGCTAAACTAAAACACTACAACTTCGCAAAGTATACTTCTGCTACTACTGCGCGATAGTTTCTGCTCGCGTATTATCAAATGGTGGGGTATTGGCGGGGAATAAATTAATGTCCGGATCTACAGGCAGTGCGCGTTGCTATGTGCGGCCACCCTTAATGGTTTGGTCATGTCACAGCCGGTTCAATTATTGAAGTTCACGGAAACTTAAACACACCCCCAAACAATTTTTACTGGGCCCAACTTCCCTGGCAACCACAGTAGCAACCACAGAATAGAATTGTTTATTATTCAGCTAAAAATAGAATAGATTCACATGCGGACTCTTGTTAATTGGCCTTGCCAGTGAATGAAAGGTCAAATTCACAAAAAACAAAAAAACAGAGAAAAATAGCGGTCAGAACCAGTACTGCGGTGGAGAATTTTTCGTGCTGAATGTGATTCTTTGGAGTCTGCGGAAGCATCATAAGCAAGCATTTAGGTACGTTTTGCAATTTGTTCCAGTATGCTACTATTTTTTGCCGATTAGTTACAATCGTTTTTATTAGCTATTGTTACCAGTTGAAGGATAAACTCGTTGAAGTAACTGTGTAGGAGCTGGTATTGGAGTATTATGATGCTGTTGGGAAGATTGAGATCATTAAAGAATGAAATGGTATAAAGGTGGGTTAGGGTGATTAATTAGTATTAGAGGATTCAGTGGAGACTTTCTTTCTTCTCTTAGTTTCTGGTGGCTGCAGTTCAAGTAAGGAAGGGTTGGATTTGTCCATCTTTCTTCTTCTTTTTTTTCATTCATATTATTAATATTATTATTATTATTATTATTATTATTATTATTAACGTTAATCTTAGATACTTTAAACCTACTTGACAGTTTTCCACGTGTGGTGACCGGTACAATGGAGTGAAAGGGAACTCCATCCTCAGAAGCCTTCTTTGCACGCTTCAACTTTGAATGGCATGGGTTGCAGAAAAACTGTGGAAAGACACTGCTGTCCTCAGTGGAGCTATTGGAAACTCCAGCAAACTCTGCTAGGCATTCTGAATTGCTCTGGCAGGAGTACACAGGTTGTGGTCTGCCTTTTGCCTGTTACCACAAATCCTGCAATGCCTCTTCAGCTGTTCCTGGTGATACTCCAGTGAACTTTATGTGTTAATGTGTGTTAATTTTTGTCATCACAAAAATAAGTAGCATTCAGTCAAGTTGTTCATTTGATCAATCAACCTTTTAATTACTGCCTCCCCTCATTCTGAATTGTTGAAAAACTTCCCAACAGCATAAAAAAGCACTTCTTACAACTGCTGAATACCTCGTGGTTAACAGGTGTGGATAAGGTCAGTGCGTGGTTGTATATGGAATCAGGTTGAAATGTGCAGTGGAATGGGAAAAGGTTACTTATCGTTAGTATTCAATCAGAAACTCTGGTTCCCTTCCCAGGAAAAGGGAATTGAGTAATCAATTACACTAAATTTTTGAGAATCACCAGAGTGAATGTGAAACAGCTGTGATGTATTATTAGCTAGTATCCATATATGGCAATGGTTGACTTCCTGGTTATATTTAGTTCATTGTGAATTTCTAGCTAAGGCAGTTTGCGTAGTTAGTGAAGAAACCTAGTGTCCCAGAAGGCAGTTTGTATAGTTAGTGAAGAAGCCTAGTGTCCCAGCTATGTCTACCAGTGTGCTGCTGGCAGTATTGGTTGTGATAGTCATTTCCTGTTTGTGCTATTTTGTGCCATTGGCTCAAGCTAAGTGGAGGGAGTGGCATGATGATTTGGTGGAAGAAACTGAAGTAGATGATGTGGTGGAAGAAACTGAAGTAGATGATAATGATATCATATTTAATGACACCAGTCTACACGTATCAACAACTGCTAATAATGCTACTATAGTAGGTTTGACACTGTGCTCATAATATGTCAACTTTCAAGCCAGTAGTTGTTTATGACAAACTTTGTAGAACGAACAGATTGTATAAGCTTTATTTGAAGACGAATGACTTATGTATGCACGTGTGGGTGTTGTGTGTCAGTGTGTGTGTGTGTGTGTGGTGTAGTGGTTGTGTCCTTGGCTCAGGGCCTGAGGTCCCAGAGTTCAAGCCCCACTCAAGCAATTTTCCATCTGATTTTTCTATCTGCCTCCCACCACCCCCACCAGTCCACCCAGCTGTGATTGGGTACCTGGCATTTGCTGGGGCGCAAATTAAAGGCCTTTTCTCATGAAACAGCAATGGTCCAGGTGGGACTTCAGGTGCCCACACCACTTGCTGTGAGGAAAGCCTGTTCTCCTGTGAATTCCTATCCCGAGTTACTAGCCTGGCTCCAGGAGCTTTGCTTGCACGGCTCACAGTGCCCGCTTTAGTGCACAAGCATCCTGGCTCTGCCAGGTGCACATGACCACTAGCAGTAGCAAAAAAATTGGCGTGTGTGTGTATGTGTGTGTGTGTGTGTTTTTGTGTGGATAGACGAGTCTCTAGTATTATACTTGCTTTATTATATTATAATATAGTTTTATGGTCGGGGGCCAAATGATGATATTAGCTCTCGTGGTAACGTTCTCTCCAATCGAGATCTGGTTAGGCTTGGGGAAAAACTTATTTCAATATTTAAAGACCAGCGGACATGCCCTTCAAAGAAGAATAAGATATCACACCATCAACAATTCTCTGTTGTGTACTTGGCATCATCAGAGGAAGGTGTGTTAAAGTTTCCTGATGATGAGAACCTTCCAGGTGATGAGAAGCTGACTATGACAGACAATTGTGAGGCTGTACACTATCGTTCTAACTCCTCATTCATCACTGCTCGAGTTCATGATGGAAAGCATGCAGAACAACTCATGATGGAGAAGTTTGAGCAGCTGAAGAATGCTTATAAAGAACCAGTGAAGTTTATTGTTCTGTATTCCTGGCTCCTGCCATGTGGAAATTGTTGTTTTACTATTATTTCCACTATAGAGAAATGCTTTCCAGAAGTACCTATGACTGTCTTACTTTATTCACGAGTTCGTGAGGAGGAATTAGATTTTAAAGAACACATCAAGGAATACTTCAGATCCAAAGAGATTAAAGTGAAACATGTTAAAAGCGACAATGTTTAACACTAATTGCATGCCATGATTTCATTATTGTAGTGTATTAATGGTTCTTAATGTTGTACCACATTAATATTTTTTGGTGGTGGTGGGAGAAAAAGGGGGTGGGGTGGGGCGGGGAGCTAAGAATGTTGACGACAGGTTTCTACTTTATCACAAGAATAAATTGGCTACTGTACAGCAGAATGATGGTGTTGCCTCATCTCTATCTGTCTTTACCTCCAGACTATAGTCTGTCCAAGTAGAATTGGCAAGACTGCAAGCGCGGTAAATGAGGAATGCATTTAGTACTAAACCGGAAGCAATTTAGTAATGTGAATCTAAGGCAATTACGTGCGCAAACGTCAACGTTGCACGTGAAAAGGGGGCGGATACAAAAGTGCACATTAATTCTGTAACTTTTGTAAGTAATAAGTTTAGTAAAATCTGTGGAGTTTTTTCGGGCATTGTTCACCTCATCTCGCTGGTTTTCAACTATATTTATGTTTCTTATGCACAGATAATGTACAGCAGATAACTGGTGAGACGTTCTTCTCAAGAGACAAGAGTAAAAGCAGTCGATTCTACTTACTGTGTCCATAGAAATATTCTAAAACTCTAAAGATTCAGCTGTACAACACTTTTAACTTGTAGTTAACGGGCTCTAGTCAGAGTATGGTGGTTGTGACAGACACATACAACTTCAGGTAATATTAGTTGGGGAAGTTAGGAGGTGGAGCCTACTTTAAGGCGAGGAATTGGTAAACACAGCATATTCTCTGTCAGAATGCTGCTGGTGACATTTCAACCTTTGGAGCTGATCGCACTGACACAGCGTTAAGCTGGAGGTGCTTGGCTCATGAAGTAGGAACCCCCCAAATTCCCCAAGATCTAGGAACTACAGGCCAATGATACGTGGTAGTGAAATTAGCGTACCTCACTGTGCCTGGGTAATCCGCTTGGCTGCCTTGAGGAGTATCTCTGGGGATGTCCTGATGTATGTCTGGTAGGCATGGCTGTGCCAGCGACCAAGCGTTTTAATCAGACGGTCAGGAAGGCCAGCCTCAGCAGCAGCTGTAGCAGCTCCTATTCTAAGGCTGTGGCTGCTGAAAGTTTCAGGGTTAATCCCAGCGGTCCGAAGGAGAGATTTCATTGTTGCTGATACTGAGCTCCTGGTGAGGTAGACCCCAGAACTCAAGGTGAACAGTGGACCTGAGGGGCCATACTGACGAAGTGTCAGGAACTTGGACATGGCCCTGACGGGACAAGTGGAGGAGCCTATAGCACCGACTAAGATGGTGTGGGAGGTGCCAAATCTGTCGGTCTTAGAGCACTTCAAGGTGACGGAAAATGAGGAGTCAGAGAGAGTGACGTCATCACGGAGTAGATGTTTTGCTTGATCAAATTTGCTGGTGGTGGGGCAAGAGTATTCGCTGACTCTGAGGAACCCATAGAAAGCCAGCGTAAAGGCGGCCCAGTATAGGAGTTTGTCATGGGATGAGAAGGTTGATAGGGAGAGTTGTGACTTCAGAGCGCACAGGTTAGAGAAGGTAATTGGCGACCTTGTTCTGGCTTTCTTCCTGAGTGAGCGTCTGATGCCGGTGCAGAGGTATGAGAGGAGCGGAGTGTCTGCGGTGGGGTCGCTGTACCCATGCTCCAGGTGATACAGTCTGATGCCAGCAAGATATACCTTGATGGTCTGGTATGATAACCTCTTGCTGATATGGGCACAGAAATACCGCAGAGTGAGCTCCGAAGCTGGTAGAGGCGGGATATGCTGGCATTTGCAGAACCTCAGGTAGGCGGACACACCCACCTTGTACGTTCTTCTGGTGGAAGGGGCTACCCCTTCGGCCTGCAGCCGGTTCAAACGTGCTGTTAGAGGAATGTTGGTGCAAGGGGAGGCTGAACGCTTGGATGTCCGTAATGGACACTCAGCGGACAAGTGGTCTGGACTTCCGCAAGAGAAGCAAGTGGCCTGGCGCTTGGTAGCGTCAGCTGACAACCAAGTGGCCACCAGTTCTGATTCAGTACTAGACCAGCGACCGGCTGGGTCCGAGGTCATCTTCATCCTGAACTGCGCATCATATTGCAGCCAGGCATAGGGCTGAAATTTGGTACTCGACCTGGTTATAAAAGCCTGATACTGAAATAAGTCAGGCGCAACATCAGGTCTGTGAGCACTCAAGACCGCCGCATAAATGCTCCACGCTTCTAACCAAGAGTCTAGCCCTGTAATGGACCTGGTACTAGTGGACCTCTTGGAAGCATTACCACAACCCACATGCCTACTAAGGAGTTTATGTAATTCTATAAACTCACCTCGTTCGATGGCATGTCTGACCTTACGGGTAACTGGGGGAGCGTGGGCCTGGTGGCGGCTTGTCCTGCGGTGCCTGCTGTGTCTGCTGGACTTCTTGGTCTTGTGGTGCCTGCAATGACGGTGGCAGGCTGGCGAGGGAGACTCAGATGAAGAGGAGCTGATAGAGGAATGTGAGGAAGATGAGGAGGTGTGATAGCCTTTAGATAGAGCGCTTGGTTTTCGCTGAGGAACGGCTTCTGTGAGCGTCAGTTTCACTACTGGATGGGGAGGAAATTGTAAGACTCCGATGACGCCTTGACCGTTTACGCTCCTTCTCTTTCATGACCGATCTAATAGTCTCCGTAAGAGCGTTCTGTTGAGCCTTAGAAAAGGGGAGCCGTGCTACTAGCTGGGGAGTTGCCCTTGCTGTGTCTCGATCTGGGACAGCCTGCCTGGTCAGGAACAGTGGGATTTCCTCGATGTTCAGGTTCAACCGAACACGAGCTGGACTCTATTGACTCAGTTGTTATTCATACCTATTATCACCCTTTGATTGTTTCCCACGCTTCACCTACCTGGGGCCTTGCGCCTCTGGTAATGATCACCATTTTGACGTATCTCCGCCCCTTTCTTACCCACTGTAGTTTTATGTCGTAACCATCCTTATAAGTTGTAACCACCGATTCCTCAATGTTCCTGACTTTCGCATAAAATACCAGTTGCTGGCGGTAGCCTATGTCAGGCTGTTAAATTGAGTGCGCTAGTGCGGGACCTGGTCCTTCGGGATTTGAACTTCAGAGGTACCCTATTTATACGGGGCTTTCACACTCGGGACCGTCATAATCTGACTGGCTGCTGCTATTACTAACAGAGCTGTGGTCGCTGCTGTCAGACTGGCTGCTGCATCTACTGACAGTCTGAGTAGTACCTTGGAGAGACTGAAGGTGGGCATAGAGTCGCTGTACCTGACAGTCTGAGTAGTACCTTGGAGAGACTGAAGGTGGGCATAGAGTCGCTGTACCTTGGCTGCCTTATTCCCATCTTGGGCAAGGTGGAACTGATTAAGGTAGAGCTGCAGGGTTGAGACAGGCAGTCTACTCAGCTGGGACTGAGAGGTTGTCAGTGGAAGAACTGGGGGGTCAGCGCCCTTATTTCTCCTGGTAGACTTCCCAGTGGACATGTTTTCACAGCTGGAGTAGGCCAGAAACGGTTCACAGTTGGAGAATTGGAACTAGTATATCACAACTGGAGGTGGTCTTCACAGCTGGAGTAGTGGATCAGGATAATTCAAGGTTCACGGTTGGGGGCGCCAAGAGTGTTTCGCAACGGAGATGGTCAGACTGGGCTGGTTGTTCCACAGTTGGAGGATAGCAAGTAATTCACAACTGGGGGTGACTATGACTCTTGTTAATAGGTGTTGCTAAGGCTAGGTAAGCCCTTGTGCGTATGAATACCATGCGTGTGTGCATATGACTACCATGCAGGTACCCTAGACAGGGATTCTAATGCTACTGCACCAACTCTGCTGGCAGTTAACCTCAGTTATCGGACCGTTAACTCCATCTAAAGTTGGTAGACTTTTTGTTAATAAAATTAACAATTGTTTCATTTATTTCTAAATATATTGAAAATTGATGAGATGAATAATATAAATAGTACACAAATAAAATATATAGTTGTGATTCAAGTTGAAGGTGAGTTGGTCTGAATTCTCACAGTAAACTCGTCTAATAGTAGAAGAAAAAGAGATTGGCATAAACACACCTCTGACAAGTACACAATTTAAATTTAATCAACATCAAATCAGACGTTCCCGTACCCTTCTGCAACAACAGGACACTCCGCCTATACTGTTTCCACACTCGCACCTTAAGCTTATCACGATACAAAGCTAGAAACTCGGCTACCAGAGAAGCCGCTCATTGTTTACAAAATGCTTAATGAAGACTGTCCGCATGATCATTGAGCCGTGCATGCCGCGAGACTAAAAGCGGGTGCATTTTGAGCGGGAAACCTGTAGTTTTTTCTATTCTCATAGACTTCTGTATTGAGTTTTGGAATAGCACTTTTTCTCTGGTTTTGAAATATACTGAGGAAGGCGCGAGCTTTCTAATAGTGCACACCCCGGATGCGTAGCTTCCGTTCAAAAGTTATTCAAGTTTTTTCTGGCCAATTCAACTTGGACATACTATCGGTAGTTGTATAATTATGCTAGCTACGGTTAGTGTGGACAACTTTAGTCATACAAAGTGAGTAAATCACCGATGTGGCTTTTCAGCAACCAATAATGTCTATGTGCAGTAACAACAGGAATTTGGACTTTCTGACATGCATGTTACACTAACACTTATAACACACTTTCTGGAGAGAAGGTAAACTTACAGCGACGAAAGAATCACACCTCAACAGTAACTGTGACTTTGTAAACATAAAACATAAGACACACTGGATGAAAAGATTAGCACTGGAACCTGGAGCGGTAAAAATTGAATAGCAGGTAAATGAATAGGCGTGGCCATATACAGTAGGAGACAAAATAAAGTTCCGAATTCCATTCCGTAACCGTTTGGACTAAACGGTCGACACCGTTTACTAAAACGGTAAGAAAATGGTTAAGCTTTTCCCTCGATTCACAGATATTTTCTAGCTAGAAACTCTTCCATAGCTATATCAGCAAGCTAAGGCCTTGTATCGACCGTTAAATGCTACGGGGATAGTGCAAAAAAGATTGTACAAAATTTTAACTTGCTTCAATAAAGCTGCAGACCGAAATTCCAATGGGCACAGAGCTAAAACGAGGTCAACACTTCGTATAGGTCTTCTGTTAGTTACTGATGGACCTCCAGTAGTAAAAAATCTAAGCCCAAGATGGCCCTAACATCGAGAAATAATCGATACTGTGTGGTGGTTGAACTAACAATTCTCCGCAAGACAACTTCGAATAAGACGGCTTCAATTTTTTTAACCCAAAAAGCTCCGCCTCAGGAGCCTGTAAACAAAAAATCGGAACATTTTATTGGATAAACGATTTTTTTTAAATATTTCTTTGAGCGAGACATACAGTGAACGAGAAAGATTAAAATGGTAACGCGGTTGAACGGAACGGCCATTTTTTTTACCAAACGGCATACCGTTTTCCTCCCATTTTTTTTTAATCGTGTGACGGCCGTTCTACAGAACGGAATTTGGAACTTTATTTTGTCTTCTACTGTAGCAGCACTCATCATCAGTGTCTGCTTTTTCTCTCATTTTCTTAAAAAAAAAAAAAAGAAGCCGAAATTCAGGAAAGAGGCTAATTAAATTGTCCTCTAGACTGAGTTCCTCTCAAGACGTAAAAGTCCCCATCTTTAAGATCTGCTGCTGACAGAGTGAATGAATGAATGAATGAACGACAAGGAGATTACTATTATCCTCACGCACATGCTCACTGAGGGTTAATAGAGAATGGAGGAAGACTCAAGTGTACCAGACTGGCAATGTTTGTCATCTGTAGCCTCAATACCAACAAGTTCATCAACAGACCAACTCTAAAGTCAAGCACTTAAAAACACAAGCTCAAGGATATCTTTAACATAACTAGCCATCAGCACTTAAGACTATACTTGGCTAAAATACATAGACTAGACCAACTATGCAGGAGAATAAGATCTTCAAAGGTTTGATTAGTACATGAAATATCTGGTAAGACAAGAAAGTGAGAAGAACAGAAGAGGGGAATGGGCAGAGGGTGGAGGGGAGAGGAGAGGAGTGGGAGGCAAGACAGAGCAACACAGAGTAAATGAAGTTTTTTGAGTAACAAAGAATAGACATTGCACTACATGAATAGTCACAAATATGTCAAGACATTACACAAGTGAAGCTTAAAGCATAAAATTAGTCAACCAACAAGCATTAGTGGTTGCATTAATTGTAGCTTATGGAATATATACAAAAAATTGATAACAAGTACATATAATGGCAAGTAAATTAAAGTTTTCCTAATATCTGCCTGACCTCTTGTAGGCTAGATAATAGGCTATATAGCAGCAGTGAAGGAGTGAAACTATTATGTATACAATTAAGATGGGCTACAATTGACTAAAGTCTGTGACTTAATGGAAAAAATAATTAATAACTGGCAGACAGTGAAGAAAACAAGGATTGTTGAAGAAACAGTAGAAACAGCCTTTACTGCTAGCTAAACTATATTACTCAGTATTAGATCACTGCGTACTTAGGCAGTGTGGCCTAGAAAAAATGTGTCACATGTCAAAAAGATACTGATGCCTGTTCAATGTCGATTGATTGACTCCATTATCGTATTTAACGACATTTCTCTACATAACCATCTCCTATGGCATGTCCTGAAACTCCTTACCAATTCCCATTACCACATAAATGAAACTCACAATCACATCCCTTACATTAACAATATTACTTACTGGGTGACCGACATTCCACGAGAGATATTCCTTACCACATGAAAAATATCCCTTATCAGAAAGACATACTTGACTGCATTGATAAACACCATCCCTTACAAACACATGAACAACATGCATGAGCGACATCCCTTGCTGCATGGAATGACATCCCTTGCCGCATGGAATGACATCCCTTACCCCCTAGCAAAAATATCTCGCAAGATCTTTGAGATCATGTAAGAAATGTCTGGCATGACCTTATAATTCCTGTTCTAGTTAGATTCTTCCAAGATCAGAAATTGTCCAGGTTTATTCTAGCTAGATCAAGCAAGAAACTTGCATGATTGTTCTTGATGTACTGACAAGATCAGTTAAGATTAGTCAAGATTATTGCCATCAGTCAAGGAATACTCACTAGTTCAGTCAAGATTCCTGCATCCAATGAATTCATGCAAGAATTTAATCAGAATCTTTTGCATGATCTTGCATAATATTTAGGGCCACATGATTAACATCCCTTACCACATGAGTAACATCCCTTACCACATAATTAACATCCCTTACCACATGAGTAACATGCCTTACCACACGATCAACAACTGGCTTAAGACCACACGCGACAAAATCCTATAACAACTCTTCAGTAATTGCATCTTAATTCTTCAGTTTCACTTGTAAGATGCTCTTGATACGATTGTACCCTTACCATAATGGCTGACACTCCTTACAACAGTATCCCTTACCACATGCTACTTTGACTACCCTCACAACACAACTGTAGCCCTTACTAATTACCTAATTAACTACTTCTATCCACCCAATTGAGCATACTTGGCCTCTCTCACACAACCTATTGTACTACCCCCATACAATCCACATCTAAGTCCAACACACTCACTCTTCTTGCTCCGTGTTCCATTGCTGCTTTTTGAGAGAGTTGGCCCATCCTCCCTGAGTGCGTTTCTGAGGCGGTCCAGTGGTAATTACGTTTTCTGTAGATGGAAATAGAGGTTGAACTTCCTCCTATTGAAACACACAACAAACCAATAAATCAACCATTCATACAACTCACACACACTGCACATAAAGCACTGGTACCTCTCATCAGTTAAAAAACAAAAAGGTGAAGGTAAATTCAATATTACAGGTCTACATAAATAGTAAGAATTAGTGAGTGATATAGAAGTCAATACTTTTATATGACCTTCTGCTGGAATATCAATATATTGACTAGAAAAAGATTACATTCTCTCTTACAAATAAGAGTATATGAGAGAACTAGCTCAATGAAATTCAAGATCATGTCAGAGAATCCATTTGATATCTAGTTTAAACTTGGGATATTTTTTCAACATGAAAATTTTATTTATCTTAAATGTTATATTATTACATATAATATTTACACTACAACATGAGTATCAGAATATAAACCAAAAAGCATTCTGGTGCGAACCTTCACACGTCAAGGCATAGCACCATAAAATTAAAGTAATAGCCTAGTAGGTGAGCAAGTCAAGTGATCCAGTACAATATACATGGGTTTAGTTACTTCTTTCATGCATTAGTTCAACAGAGTTACCACGAAACTGTTCCCTTTATAATAAAACTGTGCACAGCGCGAGTATAAACTTAAAATACTGTATTATTTTGTTTCTTCCTATTCTTCCTTGTCATTCCCACAACTTGCATACCCCACCATGTACTTGCGAATTAACTCTCCGGAAGGTTTGGTGGACCAGTAACTTAATTGTTTCATATACAGAGGCTATTCCAGCGTTAATGGTAGGGATTTTCAAATTTCTGATGCTCATCATGGCCATGTTTGAAACAATGTAAAAGATTTAAGAAATCATTTTCCAATCCTACATCCCTTATTGCCAAATAATGTATAATGATACATTACTACACTCCTCCCTAATAACAATTGCTATGCTAGCATCATTCCTCTACTCCACCATATAGAATAGTCAGTTTCTTGTTGTTGCAATATCCTAAAGATTGATCAAGCAAATTATGAGCATGTTCAGCTACAACTGGTAAAAGTCGTCAAACCCACTAATGCACTATTGTGCAACTCATAATATTATAGATGTGGTGCTGCTTGACACCTCAAGCCATAATTAAATCCTTACCAAATTATGATGATCTTTATCATATGGATTTTTTATGGCCTGGCTAGCCTAGTCTCGCGGGGAAGACCCTTTACCAAACACAAAGCTAGAAAAGGGTCTGGTCAAGTGAGGGGGGTGCACTGACCCACTAATTCCTGAGGAAAATGCGGTATTAATAAATTACCACAAAATGTGAACTGTGAGAGCAGAGCAATAAGCGCAACGCTTCTAACCCGCATTTTGTGGTAATTTGGTGCTATGATTAACACAACATTTTCCCCAGGAATTCGTGGGTCCAGTACAGCGCAACCCCCTCACTTGACCAGACCCTTTTCTAGCTTTGCATTTGGTAAAAGGTCTGCCCCCCCCCAGACTATGACTAGCCCACCGCTGCTGAAATCTTAATCTGCCTTAACCAATTACCTAGCGTAGCTACTAGTTCATGCATATTCCACCCATTCTCTGAAACAATTTCTTAATTTCTAACCCCTAAGGGGTGGGTCGGAGAGAAACGGTTAAGTAACCAAACACTTTGCACACAGATTTTAAAGCTAAAGGAAGAGCATCAATTGCGCCTTTGACACTCACAAACTCACAATGTTATCCGCCATAGCGCTGGCAAAGTCACTCCAGAAGAAGAACTCACTAGAATTGAACAGCTGCGGCCCACGTGAGAAAATATTATAGTTTCTAGTAAACCCGTTGTCATGGTTATGAGTGGGTGTGGTTCCCTAACCTTTGGGTGTGGCTAAACTCGTACAGTGTTGCTGATAGTCTTCCTCTGTTGGTTGTTGTGTGCATTTGCTCAGCTCTTCCCTATATCGCTGCCAATTGTTGCTGTCCGATTGTCTGGATTTAGCTCGTCAACTCACTCACTGGTAAGTTGTGTTTCGCCGTCAGTTCGATCTGCTTCATTAGTTACGAGGTAATTTCGCGGGAAGGATCCGGTGTCAAGTTTCATTTTTGTTGGACTGAAGTCGTACGAATTAATGTGCAGCAATTTGATAAACAAAATGCAGATTTTAGTAGAAAGAATAAGAATCTGAGAAAATGCTAGCCTGTTATTGTTGTCTTTCAGCTGTTAGATTGTAAATGAAAACATACCTATTTAAGTTTACTAATTGGATGTGCAGTATGGATGATTGTGGAAGTTGCTTTTTATGTAACAAAGACACTCTGTGTGATAGTGATGTATAAATAACTGCAAAATAACAGTAACCAATTCAGTCTGTCTTTTTTTTTTCTATACAACTTGCAGATGTAGCCAAGAAAAAATAAATTGAAATTGGATAATTGGAAAATAAAAAAAAGTTGCAATACGGTATATCAGGATCATCACTACTTTGAATACTTTTTATGGAGCAGTTGAGGATAAATTGGATATTGAGCTTATAATATGTTATTTGTTTAAATAGCCTGTTATTTCAGACGTTATTATGTCGATTAATAGTCCAAAGTTCATCACATCTGTGAGATATTACTATCCTATTATCTTTCATGTGCCATTTCCTTCCCAGCACTAGACCATGGCGTCAACCTCTCCCTCGGCTAAAGTGAAGTTCCAGGATGGGGACTCTGACAAGCACGTCTTGGTGAAGCAAGTCCCCACACAGAGGTACGACCGCAAGGAAATACAAAAGAGACTGGAAATGGAGAATTGGATGGAAGAACAGTTGAGCAACTTGTTCGAGAGTGAGGTAGGTAGCAGACATTGGGCAAAGTACTTCAAAAAGTAATTGGGTACTCTATGAGTACTTAGAACATAGCTTGTGCAGTTTTTGTATTGTGACAGAGGGACTTTAGAGCTCGTAGTTCCTTCAGGGAGGGATTCTATACGTAGTGCCCCTACCTTCAGGGCAGGGCTTCTATATGTAGAGTCACCTCCAATTGTGTTGTTAGGAACTGTTGCTAGGTTCTAAATTAGTTAGGCGCTGAATGGCAAACTATTGTTTTAAGGGTCCCTCAGGCCCTAAGTGTAGCGCCCTCACTGCACTCGGGACACTACTATCACAAGCCTTCTGGGACCCCAAACACAGTAGTTCCCTCTGAAGCAGCACCTCACTATTATTTGTAAATTATTTGTAATCAGTCTTTATTATGTACAAATAAGTGAAGTTCACAGTAGCTGGGTATGAGTACAAGTACATTAGTCTTGTATTTCTTAAGTACACGTATATGATTGGGGATGATCCATTTATAACTGTAGTAGATATTCCACTGTTTCATATGAAACAGTGGAATATCTGCTACAGTTATACCTACGTAGGTTAGTATATACATAGAGTGTGTTATGGTGATTTAGAGCACCAAGGTTATATTTTTTAAGATTGCCGTGCCTGATATTACATTTTCAATGATGCAATATCTTTCATAATGGTATTTATGTACTTATAGCGTGTGTGCATGTTAACTTCAAGCTTACAATTTATTACACTTTTGAGTGAAATTTCTGTTACATAGTGGGCTAAAGCCACACCCATCACTGGCTTACTATCAATTTAGCAGCAGACAATTTAAAAAAAATGTAAAACGTAAAGGATCAGGCCACGCTAACTATAATGATGTCATGCAACAGACAATTTGAAGTACTAGCTGGTCTATCTGTAGCAAGTGAGGTGTAAATGAACAAAAGGGTGGGTAAAAATAAAAGCATTATGAATATCAGGCTGATAAGACCTGGATGGCAGATGAAAACCATCTGCAGACATAAGTAAACTGTTCCAGGGAGTTCGTGAATACCAATACATGGGGAAGGCAATAATACACTAGTTTGTATAATGTCCATAAAACATGTTACAACACAACGACTAAGGTAGAATAGAGTATAGCAAAGTAAACAACAGTCATGGATAGTAAATGGAAAATTAAAATTATCAAAAGAAGGCTTATGTCGAGTCATTGCACACAGCTTATTTATTTGTGTGTTATATTTTCTTCCACAAAGTGGTAAGTCAGTCAGGACATGTGCTGTATGTAATGTGTAATACTGACATACGAAAACACCTTCAGGTGAAACAAACAGTTTTGGCACGACAGATGCAGCAAGGTGGCTTCACTTTTGAATGCTCTTTTGTTTGACTACAGCTTTGCAAATCAATATTTACTTTTTAAGTCGTCTCTGGTGGCAACATGCGATCTGCTAGGAGTAGCCAAGAAGGAAGTTGAGCTGATGGTGGTGAGTGTGCAAGATAGCAAGGGCATGGTCAAAAGAGAAAGAAAAAGAAGAAAAAGGCGGGGGAAAAGGAAATACCAACCACTTAGTTTTGTCGGAGATAGAAAGCAATAAATATTAGAGCTTTTCTTCTTACTGTATTGTTATCTAATTACGTATGTATGTACATTACCCACTCCACCTGGTCAGGCTGGTACAGCAGCAGCTTGCTAGGCACTAATTACATACATCAGAGCATTCGACATCCATTACCCAGATTGAGTTCTTGTGTATAAAAACATTGCTATGTATTGGCTCCAGTGAAATGTCAGACTCCATTAGGAATATGTAATGGGATGTATGTTCTGGTTACTTCCCCTGTCCTGCAAGATGTTTGTACTAATTTACTGGTTAATTATATCCATTCCACCAGGTTCAATTGAATCAAGGAGTGGTATTAAAACTGCTGACCTTTTTAATTAACCAGTCAGTATAAAGTTTAATTTCTGTGCTAATTATAACTGAGAATACTTCTCTTGCTTTCTGTAGTCACATTCTGTTAGAGGGTGTGGCATTCGACTATGTCTTTAGAGGCCATGTTGATATCCATTTTGAAATGGTGTCAATTAGTGCTAAATGATAAAATTATTAACACTTAAGTGGCTGCTAATTTTATTACATATACTTTTTGTAGAACAACCACTGCAACACAATCTTGCTGACTTGCAATTTAGACTTCATGTAAACATTACATCATATCCAGCTAATGTCTCTCTGACTTGTAGAAGAATTTTATTTTGTACATTTGATTAGGCGCAGTGTGTGTGCATGTGTGTGTGTGCATGTGTGTGTGTGTTGTGTGAATAGAGGTGGTGACAGTTTGCAGTTAGTTTCTTGTATTTACCACATTTTATTAAAAGCTCGAGTGACCTCTGCCCTCAACCTCCCATCCTCTCCTCCCTCTACCCAGTTGTGTGTCCCAGTTGTATATTCAATCTGAGTTGCTATACCGCCAGCTTTTTAGCTATCTATTTATTGTTTAATTTTTTTATTCGTACCAAATTAATCGATTATTAACCCTCAGCACACATGCCCATGAGAGGTACAGTAGGGTTTTTTTATCATTCCTTCATTCTGTCACTCTGTCTGTTTAGAATCACACGTGCTAATGTGAGCATACAATTTTTACCGTGCCCGGTTCATAGTTCACGAGTGTTGCTGAATAGCCACATCAGCTTATTGGGATAAATTTCTCTACGCTGTAGAGTCCACACTAAGCCATAGCTAACATAATTATAAAGCTAGCTAAATATGTTAAAATTTGTGTTTGTAATTGAACAAACCCATTAATGTTATAAGCTGAGAATTGAAAAACTTCAGTAGTTACTTCATTTGCAAAGTAAATTGCATTTTTAAGAAAGTTGAGGGTTTGCACTATTAGTGCTCCAGTGTTATCATTTATTTATTCATTTACTAAGTTATTTATATTTCATTTTTGTTTGGCAAGCGAGCGAGACACTATACAGTGGTGTCAAATTGAAAATCGGGGATATTTGTTTATATATATGTGTGGATGTATCATTTGTACTTTGACCCTCTCGTACTTTCGAGTTAGCTCAGTGTTCGACCCCATCCCAAACGTCAACCAAACAGTATCTTCTGGTTTATCGATCATTACCCGTATCATCCTAGAAATTGAAATTGTTTACCACTTTGAATTCTTTTGCGAGTCCAGTTAAAACTCAAAAACTTACCGGAGTTTCATTTCTATTCAGAGTTAGTGGCGGTGGTAAGTTAATGCGCTATTTGTTATAAGCCCTACGCAACAGTATTTACATGAAAATGTATTGTCCTCTAGACTAACCACGGAGGTAAGTATGTTCAGTTGTGTGAAAGTATTGTGCGTTACAACTACTAAGAATATCACAAAGAAAGAGTTTAAATAATTAACGTGACTTGTTTTTGTTTTGTTTTTGTTTTGTTTTTGTTTTGTTTTTGTTTTGTTTTTCAATGCAAACAGTTCTGGGGAGTGGTTACTATGGCATTGAATGCGTTTACCGTATATATGTAATTTAAAAACTCAACTTTATTTTAGTAGCTTGAGTGTTAGAAGTTAAAATCAACAATGGTGTAATTTTAGGCTCGCTCACCAATTGTGCTCAAGCACATCACTATTATTATTATTATTATTATTATTATTACTAGTGATGTGCTTGAACACAAATGGTGAGTGAGCCTAAAACTACACCATTGTTAAATGATTGATTTTAACTTCTAACACTCAAGCTTCTAAAAAAAAGTCGGAGTTTTTAAATTACATACAATACGGTAAAGGGGATAGTAACCACTCCCCACAACTGTTTGAATTATAAAAAAAAGCAACAAAAGAACCAAGTCAAGTTATTTAAACGTTTTCTTTGTGATAGTAGCTAGTTGTAACACACAATACTGTCACACTTAACTGAAGATGCCTACACTAGGCTTACCTTTGTGGTTAGTCTAGTGGACAATGCATTTTCAAGTAAATACTGTTGCGTAGGGCTTATGACAAATAGCTATTAACTTACCACCGCACTAACTCGAATAGAATGAAACTCCCATAAGTTTTTTACTTCTAATTGACCCGCAAAAGAATTCAAAGAAGTAAACAATTCAATTTCTAGAACGATGCAGGTAATTACTGATAACCAGAGGATTCTGTTTAGTGAAGTTTGGGACGGGGCGGTCGAACACTGAGCTAATGCAAAAATACGCGAGGGTCAAAGTACACAATGAAATATGTATGTCCAAACATATAAACAAACAAACATCCCCGATTTTCAATTGTGTTACCCCTGTAAGTGTCTCACTCGCCAATTATTATTACTATCTCCAATCATGTAGAACACCATGTTTTGCACCTCACTATCACATTGATTTCTACCATGTCTTAATGCAATGGGTTCAATTCCTTTGTTCATTCCTCTTGCTCCCTCCCTCCGTCCCTGTTGCCACTCCCACTTCCTGTTTCTCTCACCTGTGCTGTAGGACTATCCTCAACTGGATGTGGATGATGTGCATAAGATAGAACCAGAAGAAAGAGAGGAGAAACTGAAAGTGAGTGATTGTATGTTTGGTTTCAAATTCTCAATATTTTAATAATTTTCTCTTATCAACCCACAGGCGTACCTTTCGGAAGCAAAGAAGTCAACTGATGTGAGTAGTTTGTTTTTGTTGTTGTTTTAAAAGTAATATTAATAAAAAAAAAATTCACACTTGCAAATAAAAGTTTTTGAAGCATATCATATACAATTATAATCCTCTCGCGCATGCGCATCTGAGGATTAAAAAATATGACTAGCCTTAATCTGTACCTTTAAGGAACTACATGTGATAAATCTCATGAAATGATGTAATTTTTTAAAGAATTGGTCTGTCTGTAATCTCCTGGGATCATGATGCAAGTCACTCCATTTTATTTGGTAGTACATTTTAAATTAGCCAGTTAGTCACTTGCAGTCATGGTGTGGGTAGAGCTTACATGATGTATTGCCACATTTATTGTTTTTGTCCTTGCTTCATGTACTGTAGACCTTCATCAAAGAACTTATATCCAGAGCGGTAGACATCAAACCAGTGGACAATTCATAATTATTGTCTTTTTTAAAACTTTATTTTTGTATCAAAGATTGTTAGTAATTTTATCACTTTTTCAAACACAATATTCACTATTGTGGGCACAGTTCTATAAAAGTTTTTTATCTATTAGGTAGAGCTCGTTATCAATGTAGTGTTATGCACTCTGTGGTTAATATGTGCTAGTACAATTGTAATAGGGGCGCCTGTGACGATGCTTTACCTAACACGGTTGCTCCTAGCAACCACGCATCTAGTGATGAAAATGGAAAACAGTCCTGGCAGCGTAATTTATTGAGCGGAACAGTTAGGATGCTTCAGGAATGAGTTCTGTTAGCAGACCCCGGACAAGAAACTTGCAGAGTCGCAAGTCTACTGCTGGTAGTGCAAGAGCCGTAGGGGGTGGGGCTGTACTGGTGGGAAGCGGCGGAAGCCGACCAGGAACAAAGAGTCGTCAGAGGGGCTACTACTCCGAAGTTGCCGGACTCCAGGCAGCCCAAAGCTATGGGGTCAGTTGCTAGGAATGTGTACAACTTATTGGTTGAACTATGAGTGTATAGCTAATACTGCACTGAAGTAACTATCAAGCTCCACCTCAGTAGATGTATAGCTGACTCTCCTCAAGGAATAGTTATATGGACACTCAACTGGGAGTAGCTATAGATATAGCTGACACTCAACTGGGAGTAGTGATAGATATAGTCAACACTCCTCAAGTAGCTATTTAACTGATACATACTTCACGAAGTAGCTATAATAGCTTTAGATCCCGTTGCTATATTGTTACTAGGTGTACTAACTTGGTAAGTGTGCACTATTTATTGCCTTTAGCCATTTCTGCAAAAATGCTGATAAACAAAGTTGCTAGTGGAAACTGGGCATGCGTAAACGGGATCTAAAATAGTTAGAGCATGCGCGCTTAGGTACTGGTGAATTTAGTGCACACAGCCCTCGGGCTTCAGTGCACTAATCCACCAGTAGCTACCTAAGCTCTTATGCTCTAACTATTACATAGTTGACACTCTAAGCTAGCGCTCAATAGTATATGGAGTGCAGTAGTTAAATAGTTAAATTCATTACTAGCAGTTACATTTTATTTTTGTTGCCAGACCATGGACCATGGCCCCAGGGCCTCTCAGAGTGTGGCCTGGCAGTCTCAGCATGATGACCACTTACCTGCTGTGTCCAAGTTCCATCCTCCTGAGGATTTCCTCAAGCAACTGAAATCTCAAGTTTATGGACCGACCACTCTACTCATTGCCAGCAATGTAAGTGATCTCTATTGTCAACATTTTATTGTCAGTTGTCTGAGTTGTTTTATGATGTTATGGCCTAACATATAAGCCAATTTGGTTATTCAAAAATTTTCATTGAAAATGATTTCATCAATGACAATGGAGAATCACTTGATCTAAAGCATGTATCACTGAGATTTATTACATTATAGCCTGAGCACAACACAGCAAAAAACAAAAAAAACAAAAAAACAAAAAACAAAAAAAGCAAGCAAAACCTTTCTATTTTTACTATAAACACTCATTAAAATATTAAATATTCAGGAATTTCCATGGAACTCTCGAGACCCTAAAATTCAGATACCCTATCATGTGGACAGCAGTTGTCTGCCCAGGAAACTGGCGGTGGAAAGAAAGAAAAGGGAATTTGCTCAACTGGCACCTCAGCTGGACTCCTTGTTGAAGCAAAGAAATGTGATCACTAATGTAAGCAGACACTAGTGGAAATGTCATATTGAGTGGCTAAGAGGATGTTTTTGTTGCAATTACTAATAGCTTGCACAATAAGTTTTGTAGAATGGTAATCAGTGCAGTAAGCACACATATACATGCATGTACATGTGCATATGCTGCACAAGCATTTAGCAATAATCAGGGGGGGGGGGGGGGGGGGGGAACTGTCACTAAACTCATAGCCCTGAGCATTTGACATGCTGGTACTACACTAGGTATGAAGTTCATGCCTTCATATTCAGTGCAACCAATGCCAGGTTTATAATGTATTTATGTTGGAATTGGTTTCTTTGCAGGAATTAATGCCAGTAACAGAGAGGACATCCAAAGCATTACTGAACTTTGGGGGAGGGGCTGGTCCCACATTTCCTTGCTTCTTGCCCTTGGAGATTTTTGACAATACGGAATATGACTGCAGGACACCCGAGGAATGGCTGGACTTAGGTAGGCACTGGGACGAAGTTAGCTGAAAGTCCCCAATATTTGTTAATGTGTGTGTATATTTTTTCTTCATTTATCTACAACATCCAATAGACAAATATAAGATATTCATATTCATTCTTTGTCTATCTTCATCTCTCTGTCTAGAGTCCTGTACATTGTGATACAAAAAAGTAAGTAAGGCAAAGGCTGTCTAGTATAAAATTTGCTTACTGTTGGTCAGGACAATAACTCTTTAAGTCGTTTAGCCAGCGAGTTGGGTTTCGAGGCGCAAACTTGACAATCGAGGACTTAAGCTACAGAGTTTGAACAGGGGAAATTTATAGAACTTGTTATTAACATGTTATGTGATGTTCAGGTTTAGATACAGATGGCCAGCGTAAACCTGTACCAGGGAAGGCATTACTGCCTGCTCAGATGTCTCCCCCAACCACTCCCACCAGACTCATTCCCACACCTCCTAGTTCATTACCTCCACTCCCTACTGAAACTAGCACTAAGCATTTCAGTGAGTTCACATAATTCGCAAGTCTCACTGGACTAATTGATCTGTGCTTATGTCTTTATAATGTTTAGGAAAATACAGTCCAGCCACAGGAAGTAGAACTCTGCTTCCTCCAATACAGACTGACCAAGATAGTAGACCAACCAAACAAAAGTATGCTAATACATACCTGTTCTGCTTTTGGTTCCTCTCCCCCCTTGTCAATAGACTCTATTTAAAAAGAATAGCGTGAAATAGTGGATACTTGATTTATTATGCAGATTAACTGCTTTGGAAATGTATTGCCACATTGGAGGAAACTTTCAGTTAAACACATTTAGTACGAGAGCATATTGCACAACAACCAATAATAATTGAATGCTTTATCTGTAAAATACTACAGTATTTGTACTAAGATGTATGTTCTCAAAAAACAACAACAATAAGCCTTTATTATTATGAAATTGTCTCTATTGTTTATCCAAATTATATAACGTATTAGGTATGAATGGGTAGATGTTGGAATGCTTGGATATGACCCAGCAAAGAAGCTATATCTAGTCAAACGAGTACAGATGGTGAATATACTGCCAGAATGGGAGAAAGAAAAATTGTCAAGGCTGAATACTCCAGCTGATGCACCTAAAACTAAGACTTCAAATGCTACAAAACAATCAGAAAGCAAATCCCCTGCTTCTCATTCAACTTCAGAACTCAACAAAGCTGGATCTGATACCAGACTTAAGAAAGAAGTAAAGAAATCAAAGTCTGATAGTAGACAAGTTTCTGCCAAGCGAAAGATCTCTCAGCCACCAGTTGATAGCCCAACAGAGGAGATGGAAGAAGGCACTTACTGGGTATCACGAGTGAGGTTGATGTTTGCAGCTGAAGATCCTAGAGTATTTGTTAACAGAGTGGCCAACGCTCATAAAGCCAGGTACCTATATATATATAATACTACTACAAGCATTATGCCCTGTAAGCAATGAGACTATTTTATGATTTATGGCTCCCTATAAGTTGATTTAAGTGAATGCATCAAGTCTCCCCGATTGGGTAAGGTTACTGCTATCTAAATATGAACTGATTTGATAGGTATCTTCTATACCATTAAAAAAAAATTTTTCTTTTGTTTCTAGGCAACACTCTGAGGCTTTGATCAGGTACAACCTCTACGTGGATTGCATGCCTGGTGATGGTCTGCAAGAAATAGACCACGCCTCTCTCAAGCGCATCACTAAAGTGGCCCGGTCCCTGGAGAGGCTTAAAAACACATCAATGGACAAGTTCTGCACAGCCCTGAGCAGGGAGATTGCCATTGAGTTCAATAGGACTATGGGCAAAATTATTTTTGACAGGACTGTGAGGTCCCAGCCTGGGGCTTTCCCTTTTGTGGCTCTACCAGAGCCAATCAAAGTTGTGGCTAAGGCTACTGGTAGGCTAATATGTGCACACACTTTTAAAGCTGATTGTACTGCTTTCACATTTTGGTTGTTTAAAAAATATCATTACGTAATTGCTACTTTAATGTAAAAAGGTTGAAAGAATTTTTATTAACCGGGTATGAATAAAATTCTGATCTCAAGTGTTCCTCTCATAATAAAGTTTATAAGGCAATTTTAAAAATATATTTGCTATGAAGTCCAGTAATAGTGTTTAAACTTAGGGCACTTGGTATCAATAGTATTCATCTATTTGCCATGTATAGTTTTGTTAAAATAAAGCTCACATCTAGCTGATGGAAAATGGCTTCTTCTGGAGAAAAACAAACGATGCATCAATAGTATACTATAGTATACTATGGTCTGTCTGGGTGTGATTGGTTAATATCAAATTCTAGCTACATTGTATGAGTTATTGTAGAAGATATTAGGTGTTTTATGATGCAATTGTGTCTCCCTCTCAGGCAAGCACCCGGACGTACCTTCATTTCCTTTCAAAGAGGTGAGAGAAAAGTTCCAGTTCCTGTCTCTGAATACAAGTGTTGAAGCGATACGAGTGCTGGAGTATGTGCGAGTGGAGTGTCAGCATGTGTGTGGCATGAACGTATTCCATGTGGCCTCCAGCAAGTCACTCAAACTGGAGGAGTTTGACCAGACACAACAGCAGGCAACAACACAGGTTAGGAAATAAATCACAAGGCATTACATAGCAATTCTCTCTCTTGACTTATATATTATAATGATTTGCAAACTGATGTTTTCAATGGGTAGTATAGTACTGGTTATGGTAGTAGTGTTGGCATGAGAGAAGCTAAGTATGTATCTATTCTTGAGACATTTTTTTTTAGGTTTTGCCTCTCACCATTTGTGCTTTTGCTCACCATAATTCTATTTAACGCTACAATGTATTAATATTCATTAGTTCAAGTTTTCAAATGGGCAACTGGTTGCCACATTTATTGCTCTGAATTTATCAACTTTTAATTTCCATTATCTTCCAATAATATATACATTAGGTTGAATCACATGAACATAATTGAATTAGTTAATTAATAGGGGGAAGGTTAATTATAATTTTTTCTCTCTTATGTGTCATTTTCCACAGGTCCAAGTGTACTTGAAGGACACATGGATCCCCACTCTGCAGTCCTCCATCAAGACCTCTCTAGACATGGTGTCCAAGGGATGGTACAACATGCATGAGAGCAGCTTTGAGGTCTATCAAGGCTCCAAACTCAAGAAGTTGATGGAACTCATCAAGTTCTCCATGCAAGTAAGAAATTGTATTATGAGGTTGCCACTGAAAATCTTACTGTTGAGTTTACCAGATAGTGCCATGGTATTAAAAATATTTATGTTGAATGATAGAGCTGGTAACCAACTTTGCCTCCGTGAGAAATCACTTGTAGTAATGAAAATAATTGTATAGATTATTCGAAACAATTTTTATTTTTTACAAGTATAAATTTGTTTACCTTTTCTCAGGATTCTCTTCGTACTCTTATTCTGGGTTCAGTCAAGTCCTTTGTAGCCATGGTGGAAGGAGCAGCAGTTTCTACTCTAAACTTGGACAAAAGCTTCAAGTGGACTGACTCCATCACTGTGTCTGTATTCCAGTAAGCCAGTGCAGAATTAAAATAACTTCTATCTGTATAATAATAATCTAGTAGAGCTTTATCGTTCGCCTAGTAGGCACAGTTTGACATTTAACGTGAGAAAATTACACTTTATGCATCAATGTTTTTTTTCAGCAATTACCTCACTAGTGTTACCATTATGATATTTATAGTTATGAAATATAAAGATAAATTTTAGAATAGTAAAGACTTTTTGCACTTATTTTCTATTCACTCTTTTATTTCATTGCAGTCTTTTCAGCTATTTTATATAAAATGCTTAGCAAATCATCTCTATAACACATTATAAATAATGTAACTGAATTATCATCTGCTTAATTAACATATTTTAATGGTCAAATTTTCAGTCCAACTGGAAGTCCATTGTTCACTCTGGATCTGGTCATTGATGAGATAGGTCCTCATTACTCCACTTCCTTGGACCAGTTTGTCCCGTCCATCATCAGCATCTTCAACAGAGGCATTCAAGCAACTCACACAATACCACAGATGGAAAAGGTAAGATTTGTGGGCTTGTGAAATACCCATTCAATCCAAACTGCTTGTTGTTGTTGTCATCGTTGTTAATATTGCTTATTTGTTGATTTACGTTTTGTTTTATAAATAGGGCTGGTTAAATTGAGGGATGAACTTCTTTTTGTTCCTGACGCATGTTTTACAAAATAGGATTAGAAATTCTTAGATAAATTGTTATTTATTTAAGAATATATTTGTTGTTGTATTTTTAGTTTATTTTAGACAAGTTGTTTTGGCCGACCACTCCATTGCTAGAGGCAGTAGGTCAGAAGGAGCCTCATATTGAGGCTCTCAGGGCTACATTGAAGCACAGTATGGAGCAGTCCCTCATCCCAGTAGAGGAATACGCCCAGCAGTACACCATCTATGTGGAACTGATGAACCTGGATATCAAATCATACGTGGAGTGAGTGTAATTTTACCAACTACAATACCATTCATTAGCTATTTCTAACATATTACTTAAAAATGTAAATTGATAATATAGCAGTTAAATGAGTAATGAATGATAGATTATAGCAGATCTACTATCGTACAGTCTAAGTGCAAGTGAGAGTGTAATATAAAAATAACCCTGCTATTGTACTGGTTCAATTTATATATGCCAAAATATAAGTGACTGAAATATGTAGTCTTTAATTTAAATCTATTTCATAGGGATTTTGCAAGAGAAGAAGAAGGAATCAAATCCCAAGTTCAAATTAGAGCAGAGATCGACCACCACCTCAAGGAGAAGACACGAGTAGAATCTGTTGTTCCCCAAAACATCATCATTGGTCCATTCTTTGTGAACACTGACATTGTAAGACTTGCTCTGGGCAGGAAACACAAGGACATTGCCCAGGCATTGCTCAAGTTCCTTGTGGATAGCTTACGCAAGGAAACTGAGACGGTAACTAATTAGCCTAAATGGATTTATATAGGCACAATGTATGGCTAAAATAAGAATTATTAATCATTTAATATAGGTCAGTGAAAATTTTCTGTAAATGGTTTTTATATATTCAATTAACTTCAATTTTCCATTAAATGGTTAAAATGTAAAGATAATTTCTGTACCAAAATAAAATACTTAAATTTTTATCTCCATTCCCACTATTAGATGTGTGAAGACTTTAAAGACATTTCCTTCAAGCTTAGAGAAAGATCAAATTCAGCGGAAGAACTGATGGAGCAGCGTGAGTATTTGGAGACAGTGCCTGAGGTGGTGTCCACCCACCAGCACCGCATCATCCAGGCAATGAGTGACTACGATATGATAGAGGAGTATTATTACACTCTATCTGACGATGACTTCAACAATAGGTGAGAAATACCATAGATACTTGTTTCTGAAGTTGCATCTCTTAAGTTATAAATAGTCTAACTGCCTTGCAAAATAGTTGTATCATGTCTCAACAGGTCAAAACTTGATTAAAAGTGAAGCAACAAAGGTGCGAACCCTCAGCACTATTAAATGCTACCTAGCTATTACAATATAATCTCCTTCCAAAAGAACAAGCAATCTGTTAGCTATTTTAATGAGGTATCAAAATAGCTTGACCAATGAAAATGGTACATGGAAACGCTGTCTTCATAAGAAAGAAGCTTAACTAGCCAGAAACACCCACTTTCAATGCAAAGCTTCACTTCTTTCAACTCCGTTAACTTCCCTGAGCATAAAGCAAACTACACTGCTGGCTGCAGAAATTATTTGCTCACATGATTATGACGTGATGCTAGGGGGCATTGCCCATAAAAGCTGGTACCTACACGGAGTTAAACGCTTCGCGTTTTCTCAACAATTAGCCCGAAATTTAAAAAAAACTAGGACAATAAAGGGTCTTAAATCTTCGTCCTGAGTAAGTTCATACCTAAATCAACTGTTAATTGTCAGTAATCTCCAAAATCAGAGCGTGACAGACAGACAAACAGACAAACAGACAAACAGACAAACGGACAGGACGACTACTATAACCCTCTTGCGCATGCTCGCTGAGGGTTAATTAAGAAATACAGTCTTGAAGTGATGAACTAGATTCAGCATTATTAGCTATATATAATTTATTTTTTAAAAGCTTAACATTTTTAGAGAACTACATTATTTGCTAACAGAGCATTATAGAGTATTATTCCATTCAAGCTGTGTTTCATTAACTGGAAGAGGTTGTTTTATTACTAAATATATCTGTAAAAAAATATTAATGGGTTCACAATGCATGCAATTGTTACATTATTTTTATTTTTGCTTTTAATAGATGGGATACTCTGTCCTGGCCTAAAAAGATCATGGACCAGCTGGCACAAACTGAGACTCAACTGGATACTGACCAAGAGAAATTCCACAAGAAACTTCTGGATGACCAAGTTCAGCTGGAGGACAGGTTGGACACTCTCCAGATGATCGTGGCTGGCTTCACTGCACGTACAGACCTCAACAAAGCTGCTGAGATAGCTAATGAAGTCCGCAGAGTTATGAAAGATTTGAAAGACTGCCACGCCCAAGCCATACTTTACAACCAAAGAGAAAGACTTTTTAATCTTCCTGTCACTCAGGTAAGTTGGTGCTTAATCCAGCATATTAAAAATATTTATTACTTCAGAAATTCTTAACAGTCACTCCCCCCCACTTTGTAGTGTTTATAGCCACGAAATAGTACACTGAATACATATAATTCAATAAATTTCTAAAAGTTTTAAAGATTTACAATTTGAAATGAACACAATAAACCTTTTTTGGAATTAATGAAGTATGTTTTAGGTCTAATCTCTGTCATGCTGGATTTTAGTGTGCATGTTTCACATTCTGTTTGGTGTGTTTTGTTTAGTACGACAAAGTGGGAAGGTTGACAAAGGATTTTGAGCCCTTCAAGAATTTGTGGATTACAGCAGCAGACTGGCAGAAGTGGTATGAGACTTGGATGAACGATTCTCTCATCAACATAGATCCAGACGTGCTAGTCAATAGTGTCAACAATGCCTTCAAATCCATGCACAAAAGTGTTAAACATTTCAAGTGAGTTTGTTAGCTTGGTGAATGCTTTCATCTTCAGGAATAGGCTAACAATTGACTAAAAGAGGAAAAAAACATGGAAGCTTCGTGATAATTTTGTATTATTATTTAGGGACACAAAAGGATGCATTGAAGTGGCTCAGAATGTGAAAGCTGACATTGAAGACTTCCGTAAATACACTGGACTTATTCAGGCACTTAGAAATCCTGGAATGAGAAACAGGTTAATGTCATTTTCATTTATTATACTTTGTAGCAATAACTTAAAATGAGTGCTACAATTTACTCTAGTGATGATCACCTTATTTACATTATGATTAGGACAAAATATTCTAATTGAACAATTTCTTGCTATTTTCTTTCATGATTAGAGCAACCTGTCAGTATTGGTATTAGTCCCTTTCACATAATTTATTATTAGACATTGGCAGCTGCTGTCAGAAGAACTTGGACTCTCAGTGCAACCTAAACCTACATTGACATTCTCCAAATGCCTGGAAATGGGATTGGAGGAGCACAAAGAAACTATAACTAAAGTAGCTGATGTGGCAGGAAAAGAATACTCCATTGAACAGGTCAGCAATTGTCATCAGAATAGAGTGCATATAAAGAGGTTAAATGTTGCTAATGCTTTACCAGGCCCTGGATAAAATGGAGAGTGAGTGGGAACCAGTCATTCTTGATATCTCCTCCTACAAGGAGACAGGCACGTACATCATGAAGACTACTGAGGAAACAGCACAGATGCTAGATGACCACATAGTCATGGCTCAGGCCATGTCATTCTCTCCTTACAAGAAACCCTTTGAGGCCAGGATCATCACACTGGAGAACAAACTCAGAACTACTCAGGTAAATTGTTTAATCCTACAGTTATGTGTACTCTCAATTGCAAAAATTGTGTGAATTAAGTAAGTTAATATAATCCACTGTTGATAACTACAGCAATTTATGTGTTAATATATATATATATATATATTCAATTACGATGTTCTGTATTTTGTGCAGGATGTAATGGAGGAGTGGGCTGTGTGTCAGAAGTCGTGGCTGTACCTGGAACCTATTTTCAGTTCAGAAGACATTATGAGACAACTGCCTATTGAGGGAAAGAGATACCAGACAATGGAAAGGATCTGGAGGAAGATTATGAGTGGAGCTAAATCTGATCCAAAGGTAAAGAAAACAAAAGAAAAAAACTAAAACTTAGAAAATAAATTTGATTACTTTCTATGAAATTTAAATTTTCAAAGTTTTCACTACCTTGCTACGCTTTAGACACCTTTCATGGAACTGAACCATTTCTCCAAAAAATTTAATAACTAAATAAATTCTATTTTAAATGAAAATTAGAAAGAAAATCGATTTAGTTGGCTAGTTCCAGATGACACTCAATTTACCATTGAATTATTCCAACACTACAGGTCATTTCCTACTGCTCAGACAACAGACTGCTGGAGAATCTGAGAGAATGCAACAAGCTACTTGAGCAGGTGCAGAAAGGACTCAGTGAGTACTTGGAAACCAAGAGAATGGCCTTCCCAAGATTCTACTTCCTCTCCGATGACGAACTGCTGGAGATCTTGTCACAGACTAAAGACCCCACAGCTGTGCAGCCTCATCTCAGGAAATGCTTCGAGAACATATCAATGGTGAGTAGCGGTTGCCACTCAAGTTCAAGTGTGTTTAAATTCTTGATGTTAGTCATAGCTAGCTATGCATTTGGTAAAAAAATACTCATTTTGGGATATTTATGTAACTGTATAGCACCACATTTTTGCTACTAATGCTCAGGAAGTTTGTCTAGTTAATCCAATTTCCATTTTTTTTTCTTGGGGAAAGATAAGTAGCTATCCATATCTTTGACATTATGATCATTAATAGAGATTTGCTTCTGTACTCATTTTGCTGAGGTCAAACGGACAACTTTCAAAAATAAAAAGAATCTTTGAAAAATGAGAATTTTCGTTGGTCTGTTGAGAGTGAGACTGTAGCATAGAAGTACCCCTTAAAGTATAAATACAGAATTGGAGTGTTTGTTTGCCGGCTGGTTGTCGTAGCTCAGTGACAGAGCACTTGTGCATTAAGCAAACAGTCCTGGGTTCGATTCCCGGTGGCGACCAAATATTTTTAATTCTTTATTGTTAAAAAAAAAAGCCTGTGAAAGAGAGAGAATACATCTAATCAGTTGTTATTGTAGATCATTGGAGCTGTGTGAGGAAGTAAAAAGATATTGTATAAAACTAAAATTTATAGCAACATTCTTAGCGTAGAGTACGAGATTATACGTTTTGACTTGAAGAGGCGATTAATAAATTCTTTTGAATTCACATGCATATGGAATTAATTTTATTATTTGCAAAATAGCTTCAATTTGAGGAGGACTTGGAAATCACAAAGATGTTCTCTGGAGATGGAGAAGTGGTGCCCTTCACTGAGACCTTGTATCCCAAAGGCAATGTGGAGGACTGGCTACTGGAAGTGGAGAGAGTCATGAGAGTCTCACTCAAACAGATCATAGAGGACTCACTCAAAGACTACAAGGAGGTAAGTAGTGTCAACTATAGGGGGGGGGGAATGATAGTTGATTAGCTATTAGATATAAGCACATATTTTAGCATTGCTTATCTATACCCATAATGTTACTCTGCTTGAGGGGATATTGTTTAGAAAGTCAAACAACTACACACAAGAATGATTCAAATCAAAATTGATGAATTATTTTTGTAAAAAATGCTAACATCTGTAGCATACAAGAGTTCACGAATACCATTTGTTCAGCTTGGTATTTTTTTAAATCTTAATAAAAGTAAAGTTACTTGATTGCTCAGATAAAAGTGTTTTATATCTGACATGATTTGATCACAGGTTCCCAGGACTGAGTGGGTGTTGAAGTGGCCTGGTCAAGTGGTCATCGCAGGATGTCAGACGTACTGGACTAGCGATGTCTCTCAAGCACTCACTGATGGAGTATTACCTCAACTCTATCAGAAAATGTTGAAACAGGTGAGTGTCCTGTGTATTACTTTGTATATATTTCTTGACAATTAATAGGAGAGCTACTAAAGTGTCGTGCATCTTCTACATTACAATAATTTCAATAGATGAAACCCTCCTTTGTTTTGTTTAAAAACATTTTAAAGCTGTAGTAGAACAGATTTGCTGCTATAGAATTAAATGGTGTATGCACATGTATCAGTCAGTAAAACTTTTACTCAATGCATCAAGATAGCTAGCAACAAAATATTGATTTGTTTATATGTGTAACTGTAGCTTAGTGATCTGGTGAACTTAGTACGAGGGAAACTCTCCAAATTATCCCGTAATATCATGTCTGCACTCATCGTCATGGAAGTTCATGCTAGAGATGTGGTCAACAATATGCTGGAAGAAGGAGCAAAGAATATCAATGACTTCGAATGGATCTCACAATTGCGGTATGCAATTATTAAGTTTGTTTAACATTAGAAATTTCAAAAAAAAAATTCAATTTCATAATTCAGACTTATAAGCAATTCCCATCCGTTCAATATTTGCAGATATTACTCTTATTATCTTCATTTCTTAAAAATATACTATATGCAAACTAAAATAGTCACTATGAATTCAATTTATGTTGCCTCTTTTTCTCTTCATTCAGGTATTACTGGGAGGATGATGTCAAAATGCGCGTAGTGAACTCAGTATTTTTGTACGGCTACGAGTATTTGGGCAATACAGGTCGCCTGGTGATCACTCCTCTCACTGACAGAATCTATCTTACTCTTACTGGAGCTCTCCACCTCAAGTTTGGTGGTGCACCGGCAGGTCCTGCAGGCACTGGGAAGACTGAAACAACTAAGGTACCAGCTAAAATCTAAGTCACTACCTTATAGTTGCAATATGAAAATTACGATTTATTTTGCAATAAGTTTGAAAATATAAGTCACTACTCTATAATTGTAATATAAGTTAAAAATTACAATTTTTATTTGCAATAAGTGATTATTTTATCCACTGAACAGAATCATGAAGTAGCATTATTCAAATACATCACAGACTAATTTCATTTTTTTAGTATCTTATTTTTTCATACTACATGGTTGCTTTTTTTTTTTTTTTTTTTTTTGTCGGGTATGTACACAGGATCTTGCAAAAGCTATGGCCATTCAGTGTGTGGTATTCAACTGCTCTGACCAGCTGGACTTTATGGCTATGGGAAAATTCTTCAAGGGTCTGGCCAGCACTGGTGCCTGGGCTTGCTTTGATGAGTTCAACAGAATAGACATTGAAGTATTGTCAGTAGTGGCACAGCAAATCACAACTATACAAATCGCACAACAGCAGCGAGTAAGAATTCATTTAATTGTTTTGTGATATATATATATTTATATATATATATATTATGCCTTTGTGTAAAACAATGGTTCGAAATATACTCATTAGTACACTTTCAATAACATCTTTATTATTTTTCTGTAGCTTGATCGTTTCAACTTTGAAGGTGTTGAAATAGCCCTCAAGTCTTCTTGTGCTGTGTTTATCACCATGAACCCGGGATACGCTGGGAGAACTGAGCTTCCAGACAACCTCAAGGCTTTGTTCCGTCCTGTGGCATGCATGGTACCAGACTATGCCATGATTGCTGAGATCATGCTCTTCTCTTTCGGCTTCTCTGATGCCAAAGTTCTGTCTAAGAAGATTGTGACTACATTCAAACTATCATCTGAACAGCTCAGTTCTCAAGTAATACACATGTTACATGAAATGTATTGTGGTTAACAACTTCAACTATGTTATAGGACCACTATGATTTTGGAATGAGAGCAGTGAAGACTGTGATATCAGCAGCAGGAAATATCAAGCGAGAATATCCAGAAATGGAAGAAGTAAGCTAAAAAAAAAAAAAAAATTTTGTGAAGTTAAGATAATATTTAATATACTTTCTTTCTTTAGGAATTGATTGTTCTACGTGCTATTCGTGATGCTAATGTCCCTAAGTTCTTGATGGATGACTTGAAATTGTTCAACGGCATAGTTTCAGATCTGTTCCCTAAGATCAAGGATGCTCCAGTAGATTATGGAGCCATGGAGAAAAGTATCAGAGACAAGTGCAATGATAATGGCATTGAAGACGTGCAAGGTTTGCTTTCATAAACCATTGTGTTCTAAAATTTAAAGACTTTCCTGAGAAAAGAGTTGCATTGTATTTGTTGTGTTACTATATGACATATAGGCCAAAATGGAAAATTATCTAGGGGATGTGAAAGTAGATTTCAAAATGTTATCATGCAAAGAATATCAACTTTACAGAGTTATCTTAATTTAAATAGGTTTTGTAGGAAAGTGCATCCAGCTGTATGAGACTACAGTGGTAAGGCACGGACTTATGTTGGTGGGTCCGACTATATCTGGCAAGACACGTTGCTATGAGGTCCTCAGAGATGCCCTGTCAGCACTCAAGGGTCAGAGTACACCAGGTGGAGTGCCCTTTGAAGTGGTGCATACATTTGTGTTGAATCCTAAGTCCATCACTATGGGACAGCTGTATGGAGAATTTGATCCTCTCACTCATGAATGGTATAGCCATAGAATTATTAATATAAGAACAATTTATAGAATTGAAACTATGCAGAAAATGTTGATATTGTGCTTTTGTAGCATGATATATTTTATTGTTCTAAAATAAGAGTATTCATCTGCAGAATATGTGAGCAGAACAAAGTTAACTACTGTACAAAATTTTGTTTATACCAGAAAACATCCTATGCAATATGCCTTAACCCTGTGCCTATGGATATTTTTGAGATATAAAAACATTGTATGCACTTTTAATGAATTACTATACAATGCATACATATTATTATTGAAGTATTCCTTAATATATACTGTATTTCTTAAGATTTGTAGAAAATTATAGGTGCTTTTAATACATATATTCTTATGGAATAGACTATCAATAACCGCAATATTTATAATTTGCAGTAGTATAATATATTTTAGACAAATCAGTTGGAGTAGGAGCCAGAGGTCTAGATAAAAAGTTCGGCAATTTTTTTAAAATTCTGCATACACGTGTATAGGACGGATGGTATTCTGGCATCACTGATTCGAGGAGGTGTTGCCAATGACAATTCAGACAAGAAGTGGTATGTGTTTGATGGGCCAGTGGATGCAGTGTGGATAGAGAACATGAACACTGTACTGGATGACAACAAGAAGTTGTGTCTTAGCAGTGGAGAGATCATCAAACTAACTGAAGTAAGCTGGAGTTATGGTGCTGTTACTATATTTATAGAACTACTCAATCTAAAGAAACTTATCCAAGATACATGTTTTACTCAAGAATTATTTTAAAATACGTAAACACAAAAAAATTGCAAAAATTTCCTTTCTTAAATTCTAATCTACCTCGTTGTAATCTAGCTAATATTCATATTGTACATATGATAATTATACATCATTGCTAAACATACAATTGTAATTGTGGTAGTATGCCTTAAAATCTGCACTGTGTGATATTCCAGGCCATGACTATGATGTTTGAAGTGCAAGATTTGGCCGTGGCCTCTCCTGCCACTGTCAGTCGCTGTGGAATGGTATACTTGGAGCCCTCCATTCTAGGATTATCTCCATTTGTGCGATGCTGGCTTAGAAAACTACCAGAAGTCATTGTTCCCTATAAGGATAATCTTCATGTGCTGTTCAGAAACTTCATGGAACCAACCATCAAGTACGTGAGGAGGAATTTGAAGGAGATTGTTCCATCCACGGATGGAAATCTCACCTTCTCACTCTTGAAGATGATGGATTGTTTCTTTTCTCCATTTATACCAAAAGAGGTACTGTTTTGTAAAATATATATATACATTACTAGATTAAAAGCATTTAAAACTAAGTGAAGCATAGTATTGATTGCTTTTGATTAACATAGCTCTTTCTAAGCAAAGAAAGTAGTGATCTAATTCTCACATTCATCAAGCTTACGCTGTGGAACATTCAAGGTTGCATTATTTTTTCTTCGAAGTACGTAGCTACATATGGTTCAGTACATGTGATTTGGAAACTGTGGTGTGTAATTGGTTATAGTCATACAGACAGTGTTCTAGTAGGCACTAGCAGGGCATAAAATCAACAGAAATGGAAATAATACTCGTTGAACAAGCACAATTACTAGACACTTTACTTGGTATAAGACATTACTAGAATATTTGTATATTTAGGACCAGACACTGCCTGGGTACATGGTGAATGCTGTCCCTAAGCTCATAGAGCCATGGTTCCTATTCTCTCTGGTGTGGAGTGTAGGAGCAACCTGTGATGGGGACTCCAGAGAGAAGTTTGATCAGTTCCTCAGAAAGAAGATGGATGAGGAAAAGGTGAAACTACATTTCATTTTCAGCCATTGTATTATATCTGAATAATGTAGTTATATTCAATAAAAAGAAAGAGATAGTTTTGAAATAACCCCAGTATTGAATAGAAATCAGCAAAAGTTAGTAACAATATTACTACCAATATTAGGTATTAAATTTATGGACTGCTCACGTCTGGTTTATTTTAATACACGACATAATGATCGATATTCCTCAATATTCTTCAGTTAATATAAGTTGTACCACATCAAGAATGACTCTTAAAAATCAAATATTACAACCAGTAATATTTGGATGACCTGTTATTATTCTTTGTACGCTGTTGTCAGATTTCCATGCCCTTCCCAGAAGGACGGCTAGTATACGACTTTAAGTTGGATGATGGAGGAGTGAGCAAAACTCTCACAAATGTAGACGATGTAGAAGAAGAAGAAAGGAAGAGATCAGCGGCCAAGGTTAGAGTACAGTGCATTGTGAATCTGAGGTCTCAGGCCAATCAGAATTTATATAGTTTAATACTTTGGAATTTTCTTTTCTTTTCTTTTTTTAATGATTTTTTTTAAGGAAATTGAGTAAATTAATCTTGTTGTAATATTGTTTCAGATGAAGTGGGTGGGTTGGATGGATGGCACAAAGGAGTTTGAAGTAGATTCTAACATGAGGTTCTCAGATATCATTGTACCCACTATGGATACTGTCAGAGGACATTTCTTACTGGAGCTTCTCCTTACCAACTTTAAACAGGTAAGTTATTAAAAGCCTCTGACGGCAAGACAATAGTGCATTTTGTCTTCTTTATTTTTTCTACATTGTAAAGAATCCATATTTAGTTTTAGTATATCACCTAGACAAAAAAATTGTAGATAATATAAGAATTTTTTCATGATTATATTTGTGGGATGGTTAATATTATATTCTTGTCTGAGATTATTGGAAATGTATATGAACGTGCATTGTACTACTACAGGTATTATGTGTTGGGCCAACTGGGACTGGCAAGACATTGACTGTTTCAGACAAACTACTGAAGGGCATGGATAATAAATATCTCTCTAATTTTCTCACCTTCTCTGCTCGCACCTCTGCCAATCAAACACAGGACATCATCGATGGGAAACTAGACAAACGGTTAGTTAAGAGCAATCTTTTCTCTTTTGTTTCCGTAGACTTGATAAATTTTCATGTGCTGCTAGTGTATATGTGGAGGATTTGGTGTTTGAATCAATGTTTAATATTAAAGAAACTATGTAAATATTACTAATTTGTCATTATCAATTTTGTTATTATTATTATTATTGTTGTAGTTGTTGTTGTTTTTAGTACAAATTAAAATTTAGGAACATTTAGTGTTAAAAAAATTTTGAATTTTTTCCCTTTAAAGTTGTAATATTAATTTTGAATGTATGTTTGTTTGTGTCCAGGCGAAAAGGTATATTTGGACCTCCACTAGGAAAGCGTCTAGTGTTCTTCATTGACGACCTCAACATGCCAGCTCTAGAAGTGTACGGAGCACAACCTCCAATTGAACTCATCCGACAGTGGATGGATCACGATGGTTGGTACGACAGGAAAGCCATCGGGTCATTCCGGAAGCTGGTGGACATCACATTTGCGTGTGCCATGGGACCTCCTGGAGGAGGCAGGAACCCAATCACTCCCAGACTGAAGAGACACTTCAATTATCTCTCTTTCACAGAGCTGCAGGATGTGTCCAAGATGAGGTGTGGGGATATGCATACATACATAGAGTAGTTGCAGTAGCTACATAAAAATTAAGGTTATAGCAATTTTTTTTTAATAATGTAAGGCAAGTGCTGAATTACAAATGGTGATAATATATTCAAACAGAAAATATAGTGCTGACAAGGCAAAACATTATACAGTTACAATAAAAAAAATAGTAATAACAATAATAATGGCAATGACAATAATTATAATAACAATAATGGTAACAATAATAATAATAATAATAGCAACAATAATAATAATAGTTATAATAAATAAAAGTAAACAACTGATCTTATATCTGCAGCTAATTATTTATTTTTTATATCATGTAGTTTGTTACATGTCATGTTATAATGAAATGACTAGCATGATGTTGAAGAAATGGCAACCTTCATATACCCATTGACCTTCTTTCCATGATGTTGTTACAATCCTGTTCAACTATGAAACAGCTTGATTGTCAGCTTGTATATATAAAGAAGTGTATTTGTTTCACAACCCTAGCCTAGTTCTCTTGTCTTATTTCCTCCACAGAATCTTCACCAAGATAGTTTCTCCTTGGATGGCCAACTTTCCTGAAGCAGAGTCTACAGTGAACAAGCTGGTAGTGGCCACCAACACTGTATACATGACCATCACTACCGAGCTCCTGCCCACTCCTGCCAAGTCACATTATACATTCAACCTCAGGGACTTGTCCAAAGTCTTCCAAGGCATGCTCATGGCACAGATTGAGAAGGTCAAGGTATGTGCTTGTGACTGAGTTGATGCTAATGTAATCTTGCTTTTGTTACATGTTTACAACATGCTTTTTGCATGAGTCTTATACTATTTGTTAATTGGGTTTGCTATACCAAAGGACATGTCTAATACATGTAGGTTCAATATATATAAAGTGTGCAATGCACCACTTGGAGGACTCAAAATTTTAGGAATTCTATTTCTATGTCTTTAAATATCCTTTGAATTAGCATTACATGTTTATTTTATAGTTATGTTGCTTTAAAGTTTCAATTGCCCTAGACTTGGCATTAATAGCAGTATTTCTACGAGTTATGAAACCAAATATATAATTATGACCACATATATTATTTGTTATCAGCAAATTCAGTATTAAATTACTTATAATGTTCTAATACCCAATAAAGACTCACATATTTGTTGGTATATTTTCATTTAGAATATGAGTGGCCTGCTACGTCTTTGGTGTCACGAGTGTAGCCGAGTGTTTGAGGATCGTCTTGTGAACAATGAAGACAGAGATTGGTTCCAAGCCCTCCTTAGGAAGCACATGGAGTCTGACTTTGGTGAGAACCCTGATGAGGTGCTAGGTACAGGCCCTCTGCTCTATGGGGACTTTATGATGGCCAACACCGACAACAAGATCTATGATGAGATAGTGGACATAGAAAAGGTAAAGGGGCAGTTGTTTAGTTGGTAGTTGCAATATATTTGGTATATTGCCCACAGTTTGTTTTGAGAGGGTGTACTGAAAAATTCCTGTGTATTGATCTGATTTATTAAACTTTAACTTAATTCAGAATTTAACTGTTAAAAGTACTAGTATTTGTCAATGTTTTGACTCCGTCAAGTCTTCTAATGTGACTTAGAATTTATTATTATTGGCGAGCAAGCGAAGCGAGCGAGAAACTCTCAGGGGTAACGCAATCGAAATTTCGCTATATTTATTTATTTATCTGTTTATGGGGTACGTGAGACCTCTGTTTTCGCCCGCGCTTCTAATTACATAAGTTAGGTAAAGCATTCACAGTTCCAGTATTTTTCAATTAACGAGCTCTGAGAATCCTTAGTGGCGGTGGTACGTCATGCGCTCTTTGTAATGGTTATAAGCCGTGCGCAACAGTATTTACTTGAAAATACATTGTCCACTGGACTACTGCGAAGGTAAGTCTGTGTAGGTGCATGTCCAGTTGTGTCAAAGCATTGTGTGTTACAACCACTACTTAGCTAAAGAATATCACAAAGAAAACGTTTTAATAACGTGTATTGTTTTGTTGTTGTTTTTTCCTTCAATTCAAACAGTTGCAGCGAGTTGTTACTATGGTACTGAAATCCCTTTACAGTGTATGCATAATTTAAAAAAATCGACCTTATTTTCAGTAGCTTCAGTGTTAGAATTCAAAATCATTCATATAAAAGTAGTAAAGTCTTTAGGCTCTCTCGCCATTTGTGCTCAAGCACATCACTAGTTATTAGCTAAAGGTAGTAAAAAAAAGTCAATTATATAATGATAATGTTTCTATTGAATAGATCCATAACACTTTTAAATTTGTGAAAATTCTATACACTACATCTAAATGAATGTTGATTTTGTTAACAGCTCAATGTAGTACTGGATGAGTATCTGGAGGATTACAATCAGGTCAACACTGCACAGATGAAGCTGGTCCTTTTCTTGGATGCTGTCCGTCACATTTGTCGGATATCTCGTATCATCCGCCAGCCCCTGGGAAACGCCCTCCTCCTTGGAGTGGGAGGTTCTGGTCGGCAAAGCTTGACCCGATTGGCTTCTCACATGGCTGAATATGACCTTTTCCAAATTGAACTCTCAAAGAACTATGGCATGGTAGAGTGGAGGGATGATATTAAGAAATGCCTCATGAAAACTGGCATTGAAAACATTCCTGTAGTCTTCCTGTTCTCTGATACACAAATCAAAAGTGAGACATTTTTGGAGGATCTGAACAATATTCTAAGTTCCGGGGATGTCCCTAATATTTATGCGATGGATGAGTTGGATCGCATCTATAATGATATGAAGCCCATAGTACTAGATGCTGGACAGCAGCCTACCAAGTCTAACTTATTCTCGGCTTATACCAAAAGAGTCAGGAGCAACATACACATTGTAATTTGTATGAGGTAAGTTCATGCAATCAGAACATGGGGCAGTAGGAATGAGAGACGAAATGGAATAGATATCATATAATTACTGCCTTCTTTCTTCATGTTATATGGTTATAATTTTGAAAAAAGGCTAATTGCTTAGTAAAAGAAGAATGTTATACTTATGAAGTGATTAAAAGATATTTTTTGCACATATTGACCAGCTTTGATAGGTCTTCCTATATTCATGTATACCTCTTGAGGTCATTCTTTGTATTGATGTATGTGAACGTATTGAGGACAAGTATTTGAGTATTGTAAATTTAGTATAGTTCAAAATTATTAATGAATATCATCTATTTATTTTGCATGTTACTATAGTCCTATAGGTGAGATATTTCGATCCAGACTGCGACAGTTCCCCAGCTTTGTCACGTGCTGCACTATCGACTGGTTCTCGGAATGGCCTGAAGAAGCTCTGAGATCTGTAGCACGCACTTTCATCAATGACATCACTGAAGTGGACAACCCAGATGTCATCCCGGGCCTAGTGAATATCTGTGTGGAAATTCACCAGTCAGTGGCAGAAAAATCCATTCAGTTCTTGGCAGAGCTGTCTAGACACAACTACGTCACTCCAACCAGCTACCTGGAGTTACTTAGCATCTTTGCCAAACTGTGTGGTTTGAAGAAGACAGAGATAAGGAACCAAAGAGATAGAACAAAGACTGGTTTAGACAAAGTGAGTAAAATAAGTAGGAAATGATACATTCTACAAATGTTGCAATGTGTATTTATTTCTACAATAGCTGCTCACTACAGCATCGGAAGTGGAAGGTCTTCAACAAGATCTAGAAGAAATGAAACCACAACTGGAGCAAGCCCAGGTACATTACAAACCTATTCAATCACAGCTTCTTGTTTTTATTTTTGTAAATAATTACAGTTAGTATATAAGTTATGAAACACTTGATTGTATAAATGATTAATGTGTGCAGGTTGATACTGAAAGGACCATGGAGCAGATTAAGACAGACACTGCTGTAGCTGAAGAGACCAAGACAGTGGTGACCAAAGAGGAGGAGGAAGCCAGTCAAAAAGCTCAACTAACAAAGACCATAGCTGAAGACGCACAACGAGAGCTTGATGAAGCTCTACCTATGTTAGATGCAGCATTGGCTAGTCTGAAGTCACTCAATAAAGGAGATGTGACTGAAGTATGTCAGAATAAATGATAGTAATGTGTTTAATTCATGGACAGTGTACATTTATATTTTAAAATAATACAAATTAACTTGGGGATATAGAATCTCAGTTATTTCCTGTATGTGTGTAGAATGTCTTAGGATAATTTTAATGTTTGTTCTTATAAATACAATTTTAATAATAGAATACATTACTAGAATACTTAGTAATATACATAGGTGTGGAAGAGTCTTAGTTATGTATATTTATAGTATTTATTATGCTAACTTTAATCCATTAGCTTATGTTAAATCTTCAAACAATTTTCTCATAATACCTCATTTTGAACACTGACAGAATACATGATTTTTTTCCCCACAGGTTCGAGCTATGCAGCATCCTCCAATGGGAGTGAAGCTGGTCATTGAAGCAGTTTGCATCATGAGGGACATCAAACCCAAGAGAGTCGCTGGAGACAAGCCTGGTGTGAAAGTGGATGACTACTGGGATGTTGGCAAGGCTCTGCTGGTAGATCCTACTAAGTTCTTGGACAGTCTTTTCAAGTACAACAAAGACAATATCCCAGACCATGTTATTTCAAAAATTCAGTCCTACATTGATAATGAGGACTTCACGCCTGCAGCTATTGCTAAAGTGTCTCGAGCATGTACATCCATCTGCCAGTGGGTCAGAGCAATGCAAAAGTATCACTTCGTGGCCAAAGCTGTGGCTCCTAAAAGGGTTCGTTTTTATGTCTCTCTTGTTATTATTACTAATGCAGTTACAATTACTTCATAATTGTCAGAATTATTGTAAAACTGTTAGAGAGATTTTAATGAATTTAGGATTGTATTAAGCTTCCAATAGCTTAAAAAATTAATACCTTTTTAATATGGTAAGTGGTTATCTGTAATTCTTTTTCTTAGGCTGCACTAAAGGAAGCTAAAGAGTCCCTTGATGTTACTTTGAAAGTGCTCAATGATGCCAAGGCTAATCTCAGAGATGTAGAGGAAGGACTGGCCTCTCTACAGGCCAAGTATGATGAGTGTGTGGCCAAGAAAGAAGAGCTCAAAGACAAGTGTGATCTCTGTGAGGCTAGGCTTACTAGAGCAGAGAAGGTAAGATGAAAAAAAATCTTTCATTATTACATTAGCATAAAGCACATAATGACCAGTTAGTAATACCTCATATTTTATTGTATTGGTAAACTTTGATGATTTAATTTTTTTAATATTGTGTGCTGCTAGCTCATTGGTGGTCTAGCTGATGAGAAGGTGAGATGGGCGGAGTCAGTGGATACCTTCAACAAGCTCCTACACAATGTTATAGGAGATGTGATGATGTCAGCTGGTGTGGTCTCGTACCTTGGAGCCTTTACTGTGAGCTACATTCACTTCATTAGCGTTATAGTACGTCCAAGTTGAGTTGGCGCGATAAAGACCATTAATAACTTTTGAACGGAAGTAGCTATGCTTCCGGGGTTTGTACCATTCGAAAGCTCGTACCGAAGCGGTCCAGAAAATTCTCTTTAAAAACTTTTGAGCCAGTGGGAAAGTGCTGTTCCAAAACTTAATAGAAAAGTCTATGGGAATAAATAAAACCACACGTTTCCTGCGCTACATGCAGCGGGATTTAGCTACGTGCTCAAACTGGGCCAACCACGTGCGCAGTACCTCAGAGACAATTGTAAACAAAAAGCAGTTGTAGTTTGGTGACTTCATTTCTACCCTTCTGCTTGACATTCTGGTTCATTTTAGGCTGACTTTGTTGCTGCTATTCAAGGCTACTTAACAAGAGCAAGCTACAATGTGAGGTACGTTTGTAACATGGGTTGCTTGTCCACTCAGATTTTCTTACCTGTTTAAATATGGCCTATTTATTTAGAAACTCAGCCAATTTACTGTTTGCTGACCAAGATAATAAGATATACAATTCATCATAGACTCTATATGCCACTATTTATGTTTTAGCTGTCCATTACTCCTCATGTCTATATAGGTACAGTTCTCTATGGTGATGCTAGTTACCACCCTCCAAATTCAACTGCTGCTTGTATTTACCACAATTTCATGTCATCATAAAATTATATAATATATATTATTATTATGTCATTATAAAATTATATTTATAGTCAATTTTTTGTATAATTAAAAAAGTTGAAATTTAACAAGTAGATAGAAAATATAGTAAAATCATGAATAAAACGATATGAATGATTCAGTGTGAAGGACAAAGTAATACTGGAATGTGTGTGGCCATAGCTAATGGTGTAGGTGATGTACTGGATTCTTCACATTACTGTTGAGTACTTCAAAAATTTGTCACACCAAGAAAGTAAGAATAGAGTTTAAATACATGCTTATAAGCACACAACAATCAGACTTACTTCAGGATGGCGTTCAGCTGCGGTCCTGTGCTTCTTTTCCTCTAAGATTTGTGCTACATTAGTAGCTCTAGATCACCCTCCGCAACCTTCAGCCAGTTTTAGCGCACAACTAGAAGCTCGTATAAACGATAAACTACGGGTGATTAGTTATAACCGTGCGTATACTGAATACAGCCGCGGAAGAAACTGCCATAGCTTCTTTTTCATTTCAACAAGTAAACTTACGGTAATAATGCGCACCTTAGACCCGCCCCGTTTTTACTGTGGGTGTCGACGTTTTCGCGTGTTTGAGCTACTGCGGTCATGTGACCTTAATTGGTTTCCGGTTGCATCAAGTGCATTCCTCTTTTGCCACATTTGTGGTCGCGCCAACTCAACGTGAACATACTATAGTGTACACTGATTTTATATAATAAACCTGATAAACTGTGTCTGTACCAATCTACTGCCTTGACATGTCATAAAACTAAGTATAAACATTATTCCACTGTTTTATGTTTTTGTCATGAAAATGTGGGACCATTAACACATGATCACTATTACAGTGCAGATTCTGTTTTTAATCCAGCCTCAAGAATCACGACCCAACATCAAACTGTTTATTAATAACAAAACCAAATAGGTCATGCAAAATTAAGTCACGATATACTTTTATTTTATTTTATTTTTTCATTATTATTATTGTTATTTTCTCTCGATTCACATCTGTAGGGTGAATACAGAGTAGATTTGGTTCAGTTGTGGCAGAAAGCTCTCACTAAATTTGATGTTCCTCACACACCTGGAGCTACCCTCATATCTATCCTGGGAGAACCTGTCAAAATCAGGAACTGGCAGATAGCAGGACTTCCTCGAGACACTCTCTCTGTGGAGAATGGAGTAGTGGTACAGTTCTCTCGGAGATGGCCTCTGTTCATTGACCCACAAGGACAGGCCAACAAATGGGTCAAGAACATGGTAAGAGCTCTCCTGAGATTATGATCTATGTATTATATAGTTGTATTGAAAGTTTTAAAATAATACAGTTTGATATAAGTTGTACATATCAAGTTGAAAAGTCAAGGAAAACTGCAAATATACTGTGTGGTTAAATTTAGTAATATACATTTTTTGAATTCTATGTCAACAACAAGATAATTATTTCCCAATATCCCTATCATTTTATTTTTCCTCCTTAAAGAATCTTTGGACAGGTCTAATAGCAAGTAAATAGTTCCAAAAGCAACTCTATTTTAACTAGTACTTACTCTATTTTTTTTTTTTAGGAAAAAGAAAATGCATTAGATGTGGTGAAATTAACAGACAAAGATTTCTTGCGTAGTCTTGAAAATGCTGTTCGTTTCGGTAAACCCTGCCTCTTGGAAAACATTGGTGAGGAGTTGGATCCAGCATTGGAACCCATCTTGCTGCAGCAGACATTCAAGCAGGGAGGCAGTATAGTCATCAAACTGGGAGACTCAGTCATTCCATACCATGATGATTTCAAGTGAGGAAAAAAGTGGTGCTCTGATCATTCTTGCTTTACACATTTAGATAAAAGAAGAAAATATTTACAGCAATATTCTCTGTTTATACAATAAAAGAATATGTTTGACTTATTCCAATATTGTATTTATTATGCAAACAATCATTAATACTTAGTATCGTTCGTTTTGTTTTGTTTTTGTTAAATCTTTTCCAGAAGTAAAGGCTTATTTTGGCTTACTTTAGATTCTACATTACCACCAAAATGCCTAATCCCCATTACACCCCAGAGGTCTCCACCAAAGTAACTCTTGTTAACTTCACATTATCTCCAAGGTAAGAATGTAATATATTTTGAGATTTCTGTTGTAAAAATAGCAATGCTCATCCTCACAGTGGCCTTGAAGATCAGCTACTGGGTACCGTTGTGGCAGAGGAAAGACCTGATCTGGAGGAGGCCAAGAATGCTCTGATTGTGAGCAATGCCAAGATGAAGAAAGAACTGAAGGAGATTGAGGACCAGATTTTATTCAGATTGAGTAACTCTGAAGGAAACCCAGTGGATGATGTAGATCTAATCAAAGTACTGGAGGCTTCTAAAATCAAGTCTGCTGAAATAACGGTCAGCTATAGCTCAGGATTTTTCACTTGCTGTGAATTTTGATACTTTTGAATTGACATTCTGTATTCTCTATAAAAAAAGGAATGAAGGAAATAATAATTAGGTAGAACATAAAGATTACACAGTGCAGACAATAGTTATTGGAAAGTCAGCATTTGTAAATAGTATAGAATAGGAAAATGTGGACAAGATGTTTGATAAACACGTACACTATTCAATTACAGGCTAAAGTAGCTGATGCAGAGGCAACAGAATTAGAGATTGACATAACTCGCAGCAAGTACATTCCAGTGGCTACTCGCACTCAACTACTATTTTTCTGCACCACTGACATGTCCAGCATTGACCCCATGTACCAGTACTCGCTGGAGTGGTTCATTGCTATCTTCCTCAGCTCTATTGCTTCAGCTGAACCATCAGGTGATCATGGTACTCTTAATAACTATGTGTCTATTGTAGTGATATTAACAGTGGTTCACTAGCACTATAAGCTATATTCGTGGCTTTATTGCTGTATTGCTTTTTAGTTACATAAACTTCTATTCAATATACTCTTTTTATTGCAGAGGATCTGGATCAGAGGATTGTAAACATTAATGACTACTTCACTTTCAGTCTGTACAGCAATGTCTGTCGCTCTCTGTTTGAGAAGCATAAGCTTCTCTTCTCATTTCTACTGTGTGCTCGAATCCTCATGTATGACAACAAGATTGACATGGTTAGTATAATATTAACAGAAGTAAACAACATAATGTTTATAGCAATACAATAGGAATTATCTTGGCATTCATGAGGCTAAATTGGTTAGAAAGATTTGTTTAATCATTTATTGTCAAATTTCTTGCACAGGATGAATGGCGATGGCTGATAGCTGGAGGAGTTCCAGCCACATCTGAGCAACCAAACCCAGCCCCAGACTGGATATCTGAACGAATGTGGAAGGACATTCTTTCCCTGTGCCTTATGCCCAAGTTCCTGGCCATTGCAGATGAGTTTGCCAGCCAGCTTGAAGGTTTCAAGAAGATATTTGACAGTCCTGACCCTCACAAGGAGCCACTTCCGGGACACTGGGACACAGATTTGGACGAGTTCCAGAAAATGCTTGTGTTGAAGTGCATCAGAGCTGATAAAATAACCAATGCAATGCAGGCAAGTATTAACTTCATATTTCTTTGCTTTAACAGCTAGTTATTATAAACAAAACATTGGCAGAAATAATTAAAAAAATTGATTATTTTAACATCAAATATCTATTGTTTTAGGATTTTGTAGCTCTTCAACTTGGTCAGCGATTCATTGAACCACAAACAGCAGAGCTAGGACTGGTATTCAAGGAATCCTCCCCCACCACGCCACTCATATTCGTCCTGTCTATGGGTACTGACCCTGCAGCAGACCTCTACAAGTTTGCTGAAGAAGTATGCAGTGTGTATAAATTGAGAACTAATCAGCTGACAAATGGTCCTGTATTATTTTTGTTTAGATGAAGTTTCAAAAGAAGTTGTCAGCCATTTCTCTTGGCCAGGGTCAAGGACCACGAGCAGAGGCTATGATGAAACAAGCTATGGACAGAGGGAGATGGGTTTTCTTTCAGAACTGCCATCTAGCTCCATCGTGGATGCCTTCCCTAGAGAGACTCATTGAACAAATAGATGCAGATAAAGTAAGATTACTTCTGTTCCCAAGGTGGGCACTAAATGGAATGTACATATAAATGGTAAAGATAAGCTATGCACATGTGTGCACTCACAAAACAAATAATTATAAATTATGCATTCCAAGTTCAAATGAGTGACACACGCTGCATGCACATGAGTAAGAGATAGATAGTGTCACTGAAAATTCCCATTACTGGTAATAAAGGAAATTAGCCATGTATTATTCAACTAGACAAATATTTTTTCTGGATATAGGTGCATCGTGACTTCCGTCTTTGGCTGACAAGTATGCCAAGCCCCAAGTTTCCAGTTCCCATTCTGCAGAACAGTTCTAAGATGACCATGGAACCTCCTAGAGGCATCAAGGCTAACATGCTCAAGTCTTACAGTGGCTTCACAGATGATTTCCTCAGCAGCAATTCAAAGGTAATTGGAATTCAATTATTATATAAAAACACTGAGATGAACTCCCATTCAAAGGAATTGAAAGGAATAAAGCAAAGTGTGTGACTAAAGTTGCCGTTAGGATACTATTACACCTTTAGCAGCAGTATATTCAAACGATATTAGGCAGCACTAAGTCTGAAAATATTTCAGCAATGTATTGTTTTTCTTTTGTTTTTGTGTGTAAATAATTCTTTCAATTTCTACAACATATTTGAAATTTCAGTTAATACTATTTGAAAAATATCATGTTATTTTCCCAGGCTGTAGAATTCAAGCTTCTCTTATTTTCTCTGTGTGTCTTTCATGGAGTCACCCTTGAAAGAAGGAAGTTTGGAGCTCTTGGGTTCAACATTCCCTATGGGTTCACTGATGGTGACTTGAGGATTTGCATCAGTCAATTGAGTATGTTCCTGGATGAGTATCAGCAAATACCATTCAAGGTACTAATGTCATTTAGATAGGCTTTTGTATGTATTTAATAAAAATGAAATACAAGACTAGGTTGCATGCTAGGACAAGGATATATCGTATGTATATTGTATGAATAATTTGTTGTGCATTGATTATGCAAACGATATACACTTTTTGTGAATTACTTATTAGGTATTGAAATATACTGCTGGTCATATCAACTATGGGGGGCGTGTCACTGATGACTGGGACAGACGCTGCATTATGAATATCCTAGAAGACTTCTACTGCCCTGCTGCTCTCCAGACTGACTACAAGTTTTCTGAGTCTGGGATTTACCATCACCTCGAATCTGAATCTCAACATAAGGTTACAAAATAGTGCAAAGAATTATGGGTGGTGGTTAAATATACTGTAACTGTCCTTACATACTGTAAGATCTTGCGAAGAACACATCAGTTCTTCATCTTGAAATTATCTTCTGTAAGTGTATGTGTACTATTTTGGAAAGCTGTGAAGATATGATAAATGCCAATGTCTGTGTTAGATTTGAATAATTGTAAATGTAAAATGAATGGCTTCATTTTCAGTAACCGCAATATAGCCAAGTGATGTCCCTATGCATTTATTTGATGGTTTTTGTTTTGTTGATTGTTTAAATTGTTTGTTTTGTTTTTATACATCATCCTTGAGTAACTCTGTACTGTGTTTTTTTTCCCTATTGTTAGGAATATATGACATACATTCGAGGCCTGCCTATCAATGACACTCCAGAAATGTTTGGTCTTCATGACAATGCTAACATTACATTTGCTCTGAATGAGACATCTTTCCTTCTGGATGGATTTCTGAAACTTCAACCAAAGAGTACTTCCGGACAGGGAAGATCCAGAGAAGAAGTGAGTCAGGGAAACTGAATATGGAAAATCTAGATTGATATGGGCTTAATTATTGAGTCATTGTTGTTGTTTGGTTGTTGTTGTTTTCTTTTTCATATTTGTAGGTTGTTGAAGAAAGTGCTGAGAAAATCATGGGACAGGTTCCGAAGCCCTTGCCTCTGCTGGAAATCATGGAGAAATATCCTGTCAAGTATGAGGAGTCTATGAATACAGTACTTGTCCAAGAGGTATGCTAATTATGATTGTAGTATGTATAACACAAAAAAATCACATGTGTGTATCTAATCTCTGATAACCAATTTCTGTATTCATGTATTTTCAGGTGATTCGATACAATAGACTTCTTAATGTGATCCACTCTTCCTTGAAGGACCTGAAGAAAGCTCTTAAAGGTTTAGTGGTCATGTCCCAAGCTCTGGAGACAATGTTCAACAGTCTCTACAATAACACTGTCCCAGAAATGTGGGCTGCCAAGGTATGGATGAGAACAATTGCACAACAAGAGAAGGACACAATGAATGGATGTGCCCAATCAATGATAGTATTAGTTTCGAATAATGGCAGGTTTACTAAGAGCTATCATTTTCTATATGATAGAGCTTGGTAAAATTTGCAAATTATTGGATGAATGTTTCCTTATGATATAATTTACTACTTTAAAAAATATTGTTAACTTTTTGTCACTTTTACACTTGAAATAATTATTTCCCCTCAAAATTATATCGCAGTGAATATGATGCTTTCCACGGTTTTGTGCATTAGGTGTTAGTTATTCATGGGGAATAACATATACTATAGACAGTTTCTTATAATTCTATACCCTCTATTATGTTCTCATGTCACATTACAGGCTTACCCATCTCTGAAGCCTCTGGCAGCGTGGGTGCTAGACCTGGTGCAGAGAATGGACTTCATCCAGGGATGGATTGACAACGGCATCCCTCCAGTCTTCTGGATCTCTGGTTTCTTCTTCCCTCAAGCATTTATTACAGGAACTTTACAAAACTATGCAAGGAAGGAAGTCATTTCAATTGATATTATTTCTTTTGATTTTAAGGCAAGTCATCTATTTCTAGATTGTGGATACGTTAATAGTAATTTTTAATACACATTTATAACAAAAAATTATTATTTGCTGTATTGATTGTTTAGCTATTGTTAAGACCATTTTACTAATTAATATCACTTGCATAGTGCAAATCATTTATTTCACCTTCAATGTCCAGGTGGTTGCTGAGCACTACACGGAGCTGGCAGAGCGTCCAGAAAATGGCTGCTACATAAGAGGTTTGTTTTTGGAAGGTGCTAGATGGGATTCTGACACTTTTGTTTTGGCTGAGTCTCGTCCGAAAGAGCTTTACACTGACATGCCAGTCATGTGGCTTATCCCGGCAGCCAACAGGAAGCAACCTGAAACAGGAATATATCTCTGTCCAGTCTACAAGACTCTTACTAGAGCCGGTAAGGATATTGCTTTTAATGTTATATCCTGCTGAATTCTGTTCTTAGTTTCTTCAATATTGTGGACTTTCATGAATATGTAGCTAATTGACCAAAATTGAATGTAGTTCACTGGTTGACTGATTTTTTGGCTCAAAAATATATATGTGCTGCCAACTTAGCATAAACAGCCATATACTGATCACAATCAATTGACAAAAATATACAAAGTAATATTGAAGAATTGGCTATGCTTCTTGTTAAATATAAAGCTAATCTGTTGCCAACCATAAATTCAGGAATCTGATGAAATTAGCTGCAATATTAGTAATATTGTCAGATGAAAACTACAGAAAAATTAGAAACTACAGAAATTTTTGAAAACCAAATGACCATTCGTTACAGATGCAGGATAGGTAGGCACTGGTTGCCTCAATAGCTATATATCAAAAGAAAGGCTATTGCTCTTGTATTTAAATGTTTTCTTAATAGTTGGATGGCTAAATTATAATTTTCTTAGTGTAATACTTGTATTATGAATCTGCTGTTTTGTTCCTGCACATTGTATACTCACTAGGTGGCTGTAACTGTCCATCTGTGACTGAATGTTGTATTAAAATTGATATAACTTTTCAGGTACACTCTCAACTACTGGCCATTCCACTAATTATGTCATTGCAGTAGAAGTTCCATCATCAAAGCCACAGTTCCACTGGATAAAAAGGGGTGTGGCACTTCTGTGTGCTCTCAACTACTAAGTTCAACTAAACATGCATTTTAATAATAACTGACTCAATATTATTTCCAATAGTTTGATTTTATCGCATTGCCTAATGATAAAAATATTTTAAACATATGCTGTATATGTAGTAAGATATTATATATATATATATTATATATAATATATATATTATATATATATATAATAATTATATACAACTGTTTGATGTTAAAACTGATAGGCTATAAATAACTATGCAGCTAGGGCCATCCTGTCAAGATAAATAGTGAAGCTGGAATGCAGATATGCTACTTAATGGAACAACAACTACGTTGTGCCAGACTAGTGTTGGGTTTAGTGCATGTAAACTCCAATGTTGTTTTAGTTAACTAAAACTAAAACCAAAACCCCTTAGTTTTGGGGTATTTTACTTTTGGTAAGAATAACTAAAACTAAGCTGTAGAGAACATGAAAAAACTAAAACTAATTATTATAGAAGACAGTAAATTCAATAATAACTAAAACTACCAGTAGAGTGGATGACAAAAACTAAAACTAAGCAATTTTATTGTAAACAATTCACCTTGAATTATGTCATTATTAAATGAAAATATAAATTGCCATCAAGTAATTATTCTCTAAACTACATAACAAATACCATACTTTATTAATAATACCCAAGTTTTCACAGAAATATGCCATTTTTGAAGTTCTTTGGGAAAACTACATGAACAACTTTCTTTAAGGAGTCTCATTATTGCAGAATTTGAGAGGCAACATAAATTAACTAAAACTAAGACAATTTGATAGTATAAGTAACTAAATCTTCTACATGGTATTGAAGAAAAACTAAAAACTAACTAAATCTTCAGGGAGAATTTGGGGGGAAAACTAAAACCAAGCATTTAAGATATTTTTTTAGTATGAATAACTAAAACTAAGAAAGTCTGGAATTGCTAAACCAAAACAACACTGGAAACTCAGATGCATGCAAGTTAAAATAGTAGTGTTCAAGTTGCTTGTCTGGTCAGGTGTGTACAAAAACTGAGTGTAGCTTGATTTTCATCAATTGAGATCTCAACTTTTTATCATTTAACTTGAAAACAAAACTTTTTTTTTTAATTGCACATAGAGTGGCCACAAAGGATTACTCCTGGTGGCAGCATACTAAACTTGCCTGGCAGTGATAGCTGGTCACTTGAGCTAACTATAACAAGGCAATTACCCCAAGAGATCTATGTACTTATTCTAGCCACCTTCCCACTACAAGATATGAGTTGTAAGAGCAGGAGCAAACAGCCCAGCTTTTTAGCTACTACTGGAAGAGCATTCATTTCGTTCATTGTAGCTGTGTAATGTGTGTTGAATGCTCTCTTGGGATTCCCCTCAAGTTAAAGAGCTACACTAGTGACAAGCCTCCCAAGAAATCACGGCGGACATAAATATCTAATAAACTGCCATTTGTTGGTGTGTAGTTTCAAGTGTAGCACTCATACAAATAGGCCTGAGAGGATGATACCAGCATAATTTTGAGCTCTTTTTGAATGTTTTGTCTCCATTTAGCATTGGAAATTCCTAACCTCAACGCTAAATGGAGACAAAAACATTAAAAAAGAGTAATTTTTAGGTTTGTAGCTATACAGCTTGCTAAGTAGCTAACTGCTGAGTAGAGAATTATAGCTAGCTATATTTGAATCATGAAGCTCAACATGAGCTCACACAAATTATAGAATCAAGGAATAATATCAAATTACGAGAATTATACATGAAATTTTGTCAAGCTAGACCAGTTTGCTCGCTTTCGTAATTTGATATTATTCCTAAATTATACATTATAACAACAGGGGATGGGGAAGTGGGTATGACACACACAAAATTAATGATCACCCCATGTCAATGTTTTCTGGATCAGTCACTGATTGCTAGCTTGTATTTCTCTTGTAAAACTATTGTCAGAAACTCATGATTATTACATAGACACAGTTCAAACACAGACTTTATGTTTCAATTTAGTTTGTGTACTAATTTTTTGACACAAAATCCACTGCAAAAACAAGTCATCTCACGACACTTTTCTCTAGCTTCAGGCTTAGTCTGGCGTTGCCAGACTAACTCAGTGGTAGGTAAAAGTCTGGCTACGCGACTACTCTCAGATTACGCCCGAGGAGAGTGGATGGATCGCACGCGCCAAAAAACAACAAAAAAAAAAACGCTGGCGTTCGCTGTTATATACTTTGCTGGAGTCTGATATTCGACGCCATTAGGTTATTGCAGATTTCTTTCTGATATTTGGTCAGTTTATTATTACTGAACGATTAGCACTTAACCAAACCCGGGTGAAAGTGAAACTGTACTTTTGACGAGTTCGTTGGAAGCGATGGACTATTCATATCGTGATTACTGGAATGTGCCTTACCAAATGCCACCTGATCAATATTCCAGCCATCCCCAAGGGGAAATGGTCAGGGAGGCTAAAGAGGATTCAAGCAACACCTGGCTCATCAGCCAGCCACAGACAGGAGGAAACTTTCCTTCTCATTACGTGCCCAGCAATGGAAGGGGGGCAGTCCATGAGTCATTCTTGGAGGACAGCACCTGCTCTCTATTTACAAAGGACAACCAATTGGCAACATCATTCCCACAAGAGTCTAGAAGAAATGTTTTTGTCAACAGTGAGCCCACTAGCTGCAAGCCATTTTCAGTGTCTCCTCCCAAGCCTGCTCTTACATCCAGCCTGATGTCTAATTTCTGGATTCCTCCTCCTGTGAAGTCATCCCAACAAGAAGGAGGCTGTGATAGGGGAGAGATAGACACACAAATGATAAGGGGAGAGAGTGTTATCAATGCAGCTAAGGAAGATCTTTTCTCAACAAGGTTGATGGACATAAAGTCTTATGGAAACATGAAGGATTCCTTTCTTGATGGTAGGACAACTGCTTGCTGGAATTTTCCACCAGTAACTGGAGATACGCCTTCTGAGACTACTTTTACTTTGTTTTCAAATCATTCAGCAACACATGATGAAAAGGAGGTGAGAGAAGAGTTTCGGGAGAATTTGAGCACTTATAACAATGCAGCAGTTCTCGATATGCCTGCAGTAACATCACCAGGCAAAGCATCTCGGGGAGACCTGGAGAGTGTCGGTTGGGATTACTTGTTTACTGCTGATACTCACCACTCAGCAGACTGTGGAGATACTTCTCCTGAACATCCTCCATCAAGTTCCTACTCCAAGTTCAATACCAGTGGAGTCCAAGGTCATTGGGAGAGTGGTCGAGTCCAGGAGACGACAAAGGAAGAGTGTCCCCCAATACAAGTGCACAATGACCCGACCTGGAAAGTATCACCTGAAGGAACTTTTCATACCAGATTTGAGAATGGCCGCCATGGAGGCTGGTTCACATCCAATGCAGCTTCTCTTGCAAGTGACGTGTCATCTAGACTTCCACCTCCTCATTGGATGCCTTCTCAGCAGACACCTCCCCAAGCTCCTTCTACCAGTTTCTTCACAACCCATGCTGAAGAAACAGAGCACGAGGACCTAGATGTGGGTGAGCTGGTGGATGAGGTGATGAAAGATGTGAATACTAACAACATGGAGTTCAACCATCAGTCCTTCATGGCATCAACTGGTGAATTATCACATGACAGATATGGTGAAGCAGAGTACTGGGCCACAAGTATGCCTCTCAATACTTCTGCAGGCTCAATTTTCAAACCTGAGAATGAGGTCCATTACCAACAACTAGAAGACAGATGTAATGTGGGACAAGTTTCAAGATATGACATGGAGCTCAACAAGTGCTCACAAAATAATTGGAATAGGCAGACCGAAGTTCCAACAGCATTTGAAGACCATCAATGTCTGGTTGAAATGGAGGTATTCAACAGGACTCCCTACTGCTATGACAACAGGGAGGAAGAATTGGTAAGGAATGAGGATGAAGTAGCAATTGGTGAGGATGGTTTTAGCAAATACGCTAAAAAAATTACTGAGGATAAAAAATTGTTTGATGATTACGAATGGAATGTGGGAGTGGCAACAAACGAGGACAAGAAAACTGACGAAGACAAGGAAATAGACAAGGACGAGAAAACCAATGAGGACGAGACAGAGGAAACAGAACAGGACAAGTGCACTGATGATGAAGATGGAACAACAGATGAGGACTACAATGTAGTAAGGGAAGACATTGGGCACAAGGACACTGATGAGGAAATCAATGTGGAAGTTAATGAAGATGAATATATTGATGATGAGGATGATGATGATGATGATGATGATGAGGAGGAGGAGGAGGAGGAGGAGGAGGAGGAGGAGGAGGAAGAGGAAGAGGATGAGGAAGAAATTGAGGATTTTGATACTGAATTTGAAGGGGATGAAGAGTTTGACTTTGACACAGATACAAACTCAGAATTCACAGTGGGAGAAGTGGGTATGGATACTGATGCAAGCTCATTTCACAGTGGTCACTGTTTCTCTGGTCAAGCCATTGCACGCTCCCATGGATGCAGTGACATTCGAGTCTCTGCATATTCAACCAGAACAGGCTCGATACTAGCAGCTGGTTATGAAGAGATGAAGGACAGTTCTGTTGAGCAGATTTCAGATGCTATTGCCACTGATAGAGATGAGGATCCTTGCACTATCTTAGAGGAGGATGAGTGTTCTGTACTAGACAGAAACAATGAATACATCAAGAGTTCTAATATTTCTTTAGATCATCTCCATCAGAATACGCAAGACCCTAGTAGGACATGTTTAGAAGCACATGGTGAACACTTGGAATGCAGTCTTAGGTGTACGGAGATAATTCCTGATCCCAACTTGTATGAGATCAACTATACTGAGACACACACCCAAGAACATCCCAAGGTTGGTTACTGTACAATATATCATTCTATTTTGCTCTTTTTACTGTATTTTTTCAACAACTTAGATACAAAGAAAGCAGAAATGGTTGGCAAGACTTAGGAATGCCAAACGAAGACTTTCAGCACCTATACGATGTCTCATGTGCTGTGTAGTAACATCACACCATGAATAAGTTTATTATTTTAGTTTTCATATATTATTCATCAATAAGTTTGGTGACCTAATTATTTGAAGTTAGCAGCATAACATTAAATCATAATATTGACAAACTTAAAAGGAATGATGAATAATTATTATAAGCTATGTTTTGAATTCAATCTAGAATGTTTTTGACTGAGGTTTATTTTACAGCTTGCTTGAAAACAAGACGATAAGATATTAAAGTGTCACTATCACAACCTTCATTTCAAAATTTTGTAGTTATGTCAGCATATACTGCAACTTTATCCCATTTTGACTGGCTTTTGATGTTATCTGAGGCTAACATTAAAAAGTTCGCCCAATTATGAGACTGTTCTTTTTGACTGAAAACTTGTTTTTTATGTTTCAGCAATGAGACTTCTAATGAATGGAAGATGAAAAATAGAGACATCCTTGTTTACCCCAATTATTCTGACCTTGAATATTGGCAATACTTCTAGTCCAAGTTTAATAAGCAGCCATTGTTATCTGTAAAGACTTTATGATGGTATTGGAGTATATAGTATGTAGTTGTGATTCTTACATTAGTGTTTACCACTAGTTTTTATAACAGTTCAGCTTACATAAATCAGACATCGCCAAGCTTTCTTCAGCATGCAATTCCAGTGGCTAATCCAAAAAACATTTACTAGGGTGATCTTTAATTTTTTCATGCCATACGAACAAGTTTGTGTAATCATACCCCCTTTTTCAAGCTAATCAGCAGAGTTTGACCTCCATGTTTAAAAATTGCTTGTGTGACCCAAGTATCCCAATGAGCCTAGCTAGAAGTGGTGAGCTATTGGGATCCTCTCAAGAATGGAGAAAGTTTGCTTCGGAGTTAGTAGGTTGATATGTCTTGACTAATTGAGTAACAAAAATAGTTGTATTCCCTATTGACTATTTAGAGTGCTTTAGATTAATTGTCTTGCATGCCCAAGCAGAAAGGAGAAAACTTCCATTTCAATAGATATTATTTAAATTTAGTGACACAACACTCTACTAACGACCCCTCCCCCCCCCCCCCCCCCCCCCCCCCCCCCCCCCCCCCCCCTCTCCCAGACTAGCTACTGTCCCTTGGTTATAAAGATTAAATGAGCATAGTAGCAATCTCACAACCATGGCCACATTGTTGAAATGGTCTGTTACTATCATTAATCTAACACTTATCCAGGACTTGAAATACATTCTCTCATTCTGTTAATCAAAACATATACGCATATCATACCATAGTAATCAAACTGTAACGTGTTAGGCTTAAGAGAGAATCCATGTGAGGCTCTGGTAGTCATAGATTACATAATTAGACCTATGATAGTTTGTAACAACAAAAATGCATGGTTCCAACATCTCACCACTAAAGACAGGCCATGACAATCTCAAGAAAGCTCACCCCTTGATTTCCGAAGTAACAACTTTGATCACTATGTGCTACATATGCTACCAGTACTACCTATGCTACCAGTACTCCCTATGCTACCAGTACTACCTATGCTACCAGTAGTGTCTATGCTACCAGTACTACCTATGCTACCAGTACTACCTATGCTACTAGTACTACCTATGCTACCAGTACTACCTGTGCTACCAGTACTACCTGTGCTACCAGTACTACCTATGCTACCAGTACTACCTATGCAACTAGTACTACCTATGCTACCAGTACTACCTATGCAACTAGTACTACCTATGCTACCAGTGCTACCTATGCAACTAGTACTACCTATGCTACCAGTGTGTCTATGCTACCAGTACTACCTATGCTACCAGTACTACCTATGCTACCAGAACTACCTATGCAACTAGTACTACCTATGCTACCAGTACTACCTATGCAACTAGTACTACCTATGCTACCAGTACTACCTATGCTACCAGTACTACCTGTGCTACCAGTACTACCTATGCTACCAGTACTACCTGTGCTACCAGTACTATCTATGCTACCAGTACTACCTATGCTACCAGTGCTACCTATGCTACCAGTACTACCTGTGCTACCAGTACTACCTATGCTACCAGTACTACCTATGCTACCAGTGCTACCTATGCTACTAGTACTACCTATGCTACCAGTACTACCTATGCTACTAGTACTACCAGTGCTACCTATGCTACCAGTACTACCTATACTACCAGTTCTGCCTATGCTACCAGTACTACCTATGCTACCAGTACTACCAGTACTACCTATGCTACCAGTACTACCTATGCTACCAGTACTACCTGTGCTACCAGTACTACCTATGCTACCAGTACTACCTATGTTACCAGTTCTGCCTATGCTACCAGTACTACCTATGCTACCAGTTCTGCCTATGCTACCAGTTCTACCTATGCTACCAGTACTACCCATGCTACCAGTACTACCTATGCTACCAGTTCTACCTATGCTACCAGTACTGCCTATGCTACCAGTACTACCTATGCTACCAGTACTACCTATACTACCAGTTCTGCCTATGCTACCAGTACTACCAGTACTACCTATGCTACCAGTACTACCTATGCTACCAGTACTACCTATGCTACCAGTAGTGTCTATGCTACCAGTACTACCTATGCTACCAGTACTACCTATGCAACTAGTACTACCTATGCTACCAGTACTACCTATGCTTACTACCTGTGCTACCAGTACTACCTATGCAACTAGTACTACCTATGCTACCAGTATTACCTGTGCAACTAGTACTACCTATGCTACCAGTAGTGTCTATGCTACCAGTACTACCTATGCTACCAGTACTACCTATGCTACCAGAACTACCTATGCAACTAGTACTATCTATGCTACCAGTACTACCTATGCAACTAGTACTACCTATGCTACCAGTACTACCTATGCTACCAGTACTACCTGTGCTACCAGTACTACCTATGCTACCAGTACTACCTATGCTACCAGAACTACCTATGCAACTAGTACTACCTATGCTACCAGTACTACCTATGCAACTAGTACTACCTATGCTACCAGTACTACCTGTGCTACCAGTACTATCTATGCTACCAGTACTACCTATGCTACCAGTGCTACCTATGCTACCAGTACTACCTATACTACCAGTACTACCTATGCTACTAGTACTACCTATGCTACCAGTGCTACCTATGCTACCAGTGCTACCTATGCTACCAGTACTACCTATGCTACCAGTACTACCTATACTACCAGTTCTGCCTATGCTACCAGTACTACCTATGCTACCAGTACTACCAGTACTACCTATGTTACCAGTACTACCTATGTTACCAGTTCTGCCTATGCTACCAGTACTACCTATGCTACCAGTACTACCTATGCTACCAGTACTACCTGTGCTACCAGTACTACCTATGCTACCAGTACTACCTATGTTACCAGTTCTGCCTATGCTACCAGTACTACCTATGCTACCAGTACTACCTATGCTTCCAGTACTACCTGTGCTACCAGTACTACCTATGCTACCAGTACTACCTATGCTACCAGTACTACCTATACTACCAGTTCTGCCTATACTACCAGTACTACCTATGCTACTAGTACTACCTATGCTACCAGTACTACCTATGTTACCAGTTCTGCCTATGCTACCAGTACTACCTATGTTACCAGTTCTGCCTATGCTACCAGTACTACCTATGCTACCAGTTCTGCCTATGCTACCAGTACTACCTATGCTACCAGTACTACCTATGCTACCAGTACTACCTATGCTATCAGTACTGCCTATGCTACCAGTACTACCTATGCTACCAGTACTACCTATACTACCAGTTCTGCCTATGCTACCAGTACTACCTATGCTACTAGTACTACCTATGCTACCAGTACTACCTATGTTACCAGTTCTGCCTATGCTACCAGTACTACCTATGATACCAGTACTACCTATGCTACCAGTACTACCTATGCTACCAGTACTACCTATGCTACCAGTACTACCTATGCTACCAGTAGTGTCTATGCTACCAGTACTACCTATGCAACTAGTACTACCTATGCTACCAGTACTACCTATGCAACTAGTACTACCTATGCTACCAGTACTACCTATGCTTACTACCTGTGCTACCAGTACTACCTATGCAACTAGTACTACCTATGCTACCAGTAGTGTCTATGCTACCAGTACTACCTATGCTACCAGTACTACCTATGCTACCAGAACTACCTATGCAACTAGTACTACCTATGCTACCAGTACTACCTATGCAACTAGTACTACCTATGCTACCAGTACTACCTATGCTACCAGTACTACCTGTGCTACCAGTACTATCTATGCTACCAGTACTACCTATGCTACCAGTGCTACCTATGCTACCAGTACTACCTGTGCTACCAGTACTACCTATGCTACCAGTACTACCTATACTACCAGTTCTGCCTATGCATAGTTCCCAACCGTCCCGATTTGGTCGGGACACTCACGATATTTCTGCATCGGTCCCGGTACACGCTCAAAGGATGAATTTGTCCCGACAAACTAAGCTTTTCGATAAATGCCAATTCAGCAAAAAAATCTCGTGATATTTTATGATGTAATACTTTTCCCCCGTGCTCATTTGGAAGTGGCTAATTTTCTAGTGTGACTAATCTTTTTCCTAGTGATGGCTGAACTTCCTAGATCTAAGAAGCCAAAAAGAGCAAGTCATTTTGATCGCACGTGGGTGACTGAATTTGATGGAATTACTGCCAGCTCTAAAGGTAAGTACTAAGCTTAGGATATCTTTCAGCTAGGTTATGTAGCTAGCTGAAGTAATTTTAAATTGCAGGAAATACCTATGCAAGATGTATATTTTGTGGGCTAGACCTGTTGGTGTCCCATGGTGGAAGGCATGACATCACGAAGCATGTGACTTCAAAGCATCACTTGGAAATGGCCAAATCAGCTTCTTCCTCGAAATCTATTTGCAGCTATTATAAGCCTTCTGAGAGTCAGAGTGTTATAGAAGCTGAAAGTCGCTGGGCATTATTTGTGAGCAAACATAACCTTGCATTTCTCAATAGTGATCATGCAACACAGTTGTTTACTAAGATTTTCAAGGACTCGGAAATTGCAAAGAAGTTTTCTTGTGCTCGTACAAAATGTGCAGCAATTGTTACAGATGCTCTTGCTCCTTATTTTACATCAAAATTAATAAAAAATCTTTCTAATCCTTTTTCTATAATGATTGATGAGTCTAATGATAAAACAGACAAATCATGTATAATCCTAGTAAGAGTATTTGATTCAGAAGTAGGTGACATTCGGACAAGATTTTTAGATATGCCAATTGTAAACATTGGTACGGCTAATAATCTCTTTAGTGCTTTGAAAGAGTCGTTACATAAATTTGGCCTCACCTTTAGTAGAGCTGTTTCTTTCATGTCAGACACCACAAACGTGATGAAGGGAGCAAGATCTGGTGTAAAAAAGCTTATTAAAGATGAGAATCCATTTTTGCATGATGTTGGATGTATATGTCATCTGGCAGATCTTGTGGTTAAAGCTGGAATGGAAACTTTACCTATAGATATTGATCAACTTTTTGTTGATGTATTTTACCACTTTTATCATAGTAGCAAGAGAAAGCAACAATTTACAGATTTATGGCAGTCTTTGTTCACATCTGAGCCTGAAGTCATTCTCAAGCACAGTACAACACGCTGGTTGAGTCTCCTGCGATGTGTCCGCAGATATATAAATCAGTATGAAGGGTTAAAATCATATTTTTTGACCTGTGACAACAGAACAAATAAGGTTGAAAGCATTACTGCTAGACTTGAAGATCCTTTAGTTCTGCCTCTTCTTTACTTTCTCTCCTACATCCTGCCACATATAGATCGCTTCAATTGCATCTTTCAAAAATCATATCAAAATACCACTTGTCAGCTCTATGTTGAAATAAATAGATTAGTTAAGTTATATGCTGCCAATTTGTTAACCTCAGCTTCCATTCAAGCTTCAGGAACAAATTTGAAAAATCTGAAATTTGATAGCCAGTTAGAAAATGAGCATTTAGGCATTGGTACAGAAACATGGGCCACTATATCTGTATTTGAACAAGAACGTAATACTAAGCCATTTTTTGAAGCAGTAAGAAAGTTTTATGTCACATCTATTAAAAAGATGATTCAAAAATTTCCTTTCGGTGATAGTCTTTTTCGTGACTTAGAAATTTTATTGCCTACCAAGTTGACATCTACAACAACTATAAGTATTGCCCTTAAGTTAGCTGAACGTTTTCCTCAACTGGAAATATCAGACACCTTTTCTCTTGATAAGCTTCGGGAAGAGTGTTTGGACTACACTCTTTCATCAGCTGATCTTCCTACACCAGACATGTACACAGCAGCTGATGGTATTGAAAGGCCACAGATAGGAAGATACTGGAGAAAGGTTAGTCAACTATTGACTCTAGATCGTCAGCCAAGATTTCCTTTACTGTACAAGCTAATGATAGGACTCATGACAATTCCAGCCTCCAATGCTGATGCAGAGCGAGGATTTTCTATGTTACGAAAAATACATACCGACCAGCGTTCTAATTTGAGCCAGTCAACTATCACAGCCTTAATGTCAATTAAATTGAATTGTGAAGACTGCTGTATTGATACTGAGCTGCCGAATGATTTATTGCTTGATTGCAAGAAAGCCACTTCTAAAGTAGTTAAAAGAAGCCAAGCCATCAACAATTAAACTTACTTACCTTAAACTTACAATTAAACTTACCTTAATAATCATATCAATTCTTTTTTTGTCCAGTTACATTAGCTTAGTTACTCATATTCATTGTGCATTGTGCTGATTGTTTAAAATTCAAAAAATAAATTAAATGGTGTCAAAAACTATGTTCAATTAAGGTAATTTTTATATTAAGGCAATGTCCCTATCAATGTCCCTATTGCACCTTAAATTTGTCCCTATCATATAAGAAAAATGAAGAAAATGTCCCTACCAATTGTTCACTGAGGTTGGGAACTATGCTATGCTACCAGTACTACCTATACTACTAGTACTACCTATGCTACCAGTGCTACCTATGCTACCAGTGCTACCTATGCTACCAGTACTACCTATGCTACCAGTACTACCTATGCTACCAGTACTACCTATACTACCAGTTCTGCCTATGCTACCAGTACTACCTATGCTACCAGTACTACCAGTACTACCTATGCTACCAGTACTACCTATGCTACCAGTACTACCTGTGCTACCAGTACTACCTATGCTACCAGTACTACCTATGTTACCAGTTCTGCCTATGCTAGCTACCAGTACTACCTATGCTACCAGTGCTACCTATGCTACCAGTTCTGCCTATGCTACCAGTACTGCCTATGCTACCAGTACTACCTATGCTACCAGTTCTGCCTATGCTACCAGTACTGCCTATGCTACCAGTACTACCTATGCTACCAGTTCTGCCTATGCTACCAGTACTACCTGTGCTACCAGTACTACCTATGCTACCAGTACTACCTATGTTACCAGTTCTGCCTATGCTAGCTACCAGTACTACCTATGCTACTAGTACTACCTATGCTACCAGTACTACCTATGTTACCAGTTCTGCCTATGCTACCAGTACTACCTATGCTACCAGTACTACCTATGCTACCAGTACTACCTATGCTACCAGTTCTGCCTATACTACCAGTTCTGCCTATGCTACCAGTGCTACCTATGCTACCAGTACTACCTATGCTACCAGTACTACCTGTGCTACCAGTACTACTTATGCTACCAGTTCTGCCTATGCTACCAGTACTACCTATGCTACCAGTACTACCTGTGCTACCAGTTCTGCCTATACTACCAGTTCTGCCTATGCTACCAGTACTACCTATGCTACCAGTACTACCTATGCTACCAGTACTACCTATGCTACCAGTTCTGCCTATACTAGTTCTGCCTATGCTACCAGTACTACCTATGCTACCAGTACTACCTATGCTACCAGTACTACCTATGCTACCAGTTCTGCCTATACTACCAGTTCTGCCTATGCTACCAGTGCTACCTGTGCTACCAGTACTACCTATGCTACCAGTACTACCTATGCTACCAGTACTACCTATACTACCAGTTCTGCCTATGCTACCAGTACTACCTGTGCTACCAGTACTACCTATGCTACCAGTACTACCTATGTTACCAGTTCTGCCTATGCTACCAGTACTACCTATGCTACCAGTAGTGTCTATGCTACCAGTACTACCTATGCAACTAGTACTACCTATGCTACCAGTACTACCTATGCAACTAGTACTACCTATGCTACCAGTACTACCTATGCTTACTACCTGTGCTACCAGTACTACCTATGCAACTAGTACTACCTATGCTACCAGTAGTGTCTATGCTACCAGTACTACCTATGCTACCAGTACTACCTATGCTACCAGAACTACCTATGCAACTAGTACTACCTATGCTACCAGTACTACCTATGCAACTAGTACTACCTATGCTACCAGTACTACCTATGCTACCAGTACTACCTGTGCTACCAGTACTATCTATGCTACCAGTACTACCTATGCTACCAGTGCTACCTATGCTACCAGTACTACCTGTGCTACCAGTACTACCTATGCTACCAGTACTACCTATACTACCAGTTCTGCCTATGCTACCAGTACTACCTATACTACTAGTACTACCTATGCTACCAGTGCTACCTATGCTACCAGTGCTACCTATGCTACCAGTACTACCTATGCTACCAGTACTACCTATGCTACCAGTACTACCTATACTACCAGTTCTGCCTATGCTACCAGTACTACCTATGCTACCAGTACTACCAGTACTACCTATGCTACCAGTACTACCTATGCTACCAGTACTACCTGTGCTACCAGTACTACCTATGCTACCAGTACTACCTATGTTACCAGTTCTGCCTATGCTAGCTACCAGTACTACCTATGCTACCAGTGCTACCTATGCTACCAGTTCTGCCTATGCTACCAGTACTGCCTATGCTACCAGTACTACCTATGCTACCAGTTCTGCCTATGCTACCAGTACTGCCTATGCTACCAGTACTACCTATGCTACCAGTTCTGCCTATGCTACCAGTACTGCCTATGCTACCAGTGCTACCTATGCTACCAGTTCTGCCTATGCTACCAGTACTACCTGTGCTACCAGTACTACCTATGCTACCAGTACTACCTATGTTACCAGTTCTGCCTATGCTAGCTACCAGTACTACCTATGCTACCAGTGCTACCTATGCTACCAGTGCTACCTATGCTACCAGTACTGCCTATGCTACCAGTACTACCTATGCTACTAGTACTACCTATGCTACCAGTACTACCTATGTTACCAGTTCTGCCTATGCTACCAGTACTACCTATGCTACCAGTACTACCTATGCTACCAGTACTACCTATGCTACCAGTTCTGCCTATACTACCAGTTCTGCCTATGCTACCAGTGCTACCTATGCTACCAGTACTACCTATGCTACCAGTACTACCTGTGCTACCAGTACTACTTATGCTACCAGTTCTGCCTATGCTACCAGTACTACCTATGCTACCAGTACTACCTGTGCTACCAGTTCTGCCTATACTACCAGTTCTGCCTATGCTACCAGTACTACCTATGCTACCAGTACTACCTATGCTACCAGTACTACCTATGCTACCAGTTCTGCCTATACTAGTTCTGCCTATGCTACCAGTACTACCTATGCTACCAGTACTACCTATGCTACCAGTACTACCTATGCTACCAGTTCTGCCTATACTACCAGTTCTGCCTATGCTACCAGTGCTACCTGTGCTACCAGTACTACCTATGCTACCAGTACTACCTATGCTACCAGTACTACCTATACTACCAGTTCTGCCTATGCTACCAGTACTACCTGTGCTACCAGTACTACCTATGCTACCAGTACTACCTATGTTACCAGTTCTGCCTATGCTACCAGTACTACCTATGCTACCAGTTCTGCCTATGCTACCAGTACTACCTATGCTACCAGTTCTGCCTATGCTACCAGTACTACCTATGCTACCAGTTCTGCCTATGCTACCAGTACTACCTATGCTACCAGTGCTACCTATGCTACCAGTACTACATATGCTACTAGTACTACCTATGCTACCAGTACTACCTGTGCTACCAGTACTACTTATGCTACCAGTACTACCTATGTTACCAGTTCTGCCTATGCTACCAGTACTACCTATGCTACCAGTACTACCTATGCTACCAGTGCTACCTATGCTACCAGTGCTACCTATGCTACCAGTACTACCTATGCTACCAGTTCTGCCTATGCTACCAGTACTACCTATGCTACCAGTGCTACCTATGCTACCAGCACTACCTATGCTACTAGTACTACCTATGCTACCAGTACTACCTATGTTACCAGTTCTACCTATGCTACCAGTACTACCTATTCTACCAGTGCTACCTATGCTACCAGTACTACCTGTGCTACCAGTACTACCAGTACTACCTATGCTACCAGTACTACCTATGCTACCAGTGCTACCTATGCTACCAGTAGTGTCTATGCTACATATGCTATCTAAGCTACTTATGCAAGAAACAATGTGTGCAGCTGTCATAATGGTATTCATGATTTGCTACATTTTACATTATAGTACTGTTGGCAGCAAACCAAACATTTGTGGACCCCATCTGTCTTACTACCCTGAGCTGTAAACTCACAACCTGAATTGCTAGCAGGTTTCTTATTAGATCCCACAAATCTTTGACTAATGGTTAAGTTGTATATATAAAAATATATTATAATTACTATACAAAAAATTAGAAAAGAACAAAACTAAAACAAAAGCTGTAGAATGTATTGGAGTGAAATTGAACTGCTCTGCACAACTTGAAATCCACTGCTCATTGTGCAAAATTATAACACTTTCGATTCAAAATCTGTATCACAGAAAGCAATCATTATATAATATTATAGCTAATGATCCACTTACTATAATTGATGCTGAATTTTTTTTGCTACATCATTACATTCTCCTGATTCAAACAATACGCTGACGAACTCCTTGAGAGCCGTGAGTTTAGTTGACAATGCTGTACGAATACTGCTCAACAGAATTCTTGCCTTGTCTGTGTTGATCCAGTCTACACGCTCAATAAGTTGGTCATAGGTATATTGTGAAATGAGACCAACGCCAAAGCAAAGATCTGCTATTGACATTACGCAAAGCTTCACAGAGTTTATTAATTCAGGATACACACTCAGAAATACGCTCAAGTAATTCTTACCTGTAATAAAACAATGTTATTAATTGTACTGTTGATAAAACAATAGCTTAACTTACTTCCAGAATCTACCCCATCCACAGAATCTTGTTTTTCATATTTCTAATACAAATTAAATTAAAATCAGTTATTGTGACTGATAACGCACAAATCAATTCTTTCCTACCTGTCCATACCAAATCAGCTGTTTATTTGTGAGTACAACTGCTTGTGGATTGTCTGGATTGAGGAGACACTTCATAAACTTCGGCAAAGATATCGCTCCATCAACTACCCCGAGATGATTCCTTCCTTCATGTGAACGACAGTCAAAGGCAAACTGGAAGTCCATGTAGCTGCTGTAGTTCATTCTGGAACTAGCCTCCTTCAGAGTGTCTTCAATTTCTTGTTTTAGAGAAGAACATTCGTGGTGAACGGATTCTTGGAGAGTTGGATTACACGAAGCTATGACTTCGAAATACGTAGAGCGAGATATAAATGTTACACGAATTAAATTTGATCCATACAGAAAGTGCACCATGTTTTTCTTGATTCCTTCTTTAATGAAAGTGAAAGACTTTTTGGATATAAAACAAGCCATTACAACAGAGAAGAGTCCCATAGGAGTAAACCCACTGCTGAAGTACATCAAGAGAGGGTCCGCAAAGCACGAGCTACAGGATTCTGTGTGGAATTGATCAAGCTCTTTTGCACTAGTGTTTTCTAAAACGCACGGCATGATGTATTCCTTTTCTTCTTCTAGTACTGGGTTAGTATCAGAAGATTCGACTGACACAATCTCGGCTATGATGTGAAGATATGCAAGCAAAGCTACCAGTTGCTCAGGAGGAATGAGATCTCCTGAAATGTTAGCTGTAGTTGATTTCAAGTCATTCATTGTGAATCGACCTGTCTTCCTGAATCTCTCAGATTTAGCCTTACGTACTTTGTCAAAGCTCATGGCGTTAAGAATTATCCCAGTAATGCTGTCATACACTACCTGGATGTCGATGATGACCAGGTCTTCCAAACCAGACACATTGGGGAAGTACATCATAACACCGGCATGATGATGAAGAAACCACAGAGCTACTTCTGTTTCGTAGGGTGTCATATTGAAGGCATTGGACAAGGCCAAGCAAGTAGCCAAACTGGCTGTCCTAACATCTCTCATGCGAAGACATAAGCTGAACAGAAGCCACACTGCTGGGATTTTGAGCTTCTTAAAGTGATTCTCCATGGCACTTTCAAGAAGCTGATGTAATTGACGAATTTCTTCCATACCACCTCCCATGTTGTCCAAAGAAACAACAAGCTTATCTTCTGAGCAGAATTGAACTATGTCATTTGTGAAAAAGTCAGTTTCCCGAATAACGTTTTGAAGCTGCTTGTCAAAACTAGCGATGTATTCTTCAGAAACCTTGTCTTTGTGAGTACCCACTATATACACCACTGACTTGGAAGACACCAGTATGTCACCAATTTTTGAGCTGTCCTTGTCCCCTAGTGGTTTGAGACGATTTGAGTCACTGGAGCAAGAGATGCTGGCTAACATGCACAAAAGCATTTCTTGCAGAGTAAACACAGATTTTTCAGGTATGGTTGTCTCACCCGAAGCTCTCTGATAAAAGACCTGATATTCTTCATCAAGCTTGAACTCGTAACTGAAGAAAAGCAAGTAGAGGCCAGGTCCTATGGTGAGAGCTGGAAGCATGTCCATCAGTTCAGGTTGACCTCCGGTGTCTTCCATCCGCAAAAAGGCTTTAAAGGTATATTTTACCTCTTCTGCGAACTCAGGCTGTTGTGACACCTCCTTAAATAATGCAGCTATCTCAGAATAGTCTTGTGATGTGACATCTTCATCAATTGCGACATGTGGTTGTGATTCAGGAGATGGGTTCTGAAGCTTATCCTGCTTAACCCTATCCGGTTTAGATTTAGTCAAAGATTTAAATTTTTGTCATCATTTTTCGCAATAATGTGCGTGATGGTGGCTTTTTAATAGGATGGGACTGCCCTGTGCTGCTAGCCTGACCTACTTCTGACTCAGTTTCATTGTCAACATGGGGATGAGCTGCAGCCTCAGATGTTGACTCAGACTTTAGACCATCTTTAAGACTGTGAAAGAGTAGACATGCTTCCTCAGTGAGACTCTGTAAAATAGTCCAGCCTGCTCCCCCTGAAGTTGGATCGGATGTGTCTTTAACTAACATATTGGAGCAACACTCCACAGTTCCTGTGCTGCCATGAATCTTCTTCTCTTCTTCAGCAGATTTAAGATCCACAATCTCTTTCATAACTCGACGACGAGTTGTACTCTTTCCCAGTCGTGGTGGTCCAAGGAACATAAACTTCAAGGACATAAACTCCAGCACATCCTTGGAATCAATGAAGTGTTTGTAAGCATCCTCAAACTTGTAGTCACCTAAATACATAGAACATGATAAGTAAAGACAAATTTGAAACATTGTCTTTCTTTGAGAATTTTCTTTCCCGTCACCTCCAACCCCGCCCCCTTGTATTGTGATAAGCATGACCATAATTAGTGCGTTAAGAAGTTGTTGCTTCAAAATTAGTCTGTTCGTTCAATTGACCATGCCAAATTTCAAACAATATTTGAAAGAGGCAGCTGCTTGCATTCTGTGTTTGCACCTTTGGAAAGCTAATATAGCTAGAAGCCAGAAAAAATATATGAAACATATTACAAAAGTGATAGGATAGTGTCATTCTGTACTGTAGAATTTAATTGTAAAGAAAATTGACTTGATCACTTGTCCCAGAATGTGAAACATATTTAAAAAGCAGCTAGCAATTGATTAGGATGGAAACACTAGACAGATTACAGCATATGTAGCTTAACTCTCTCACCGCGGCGAGCATATATATATGCCGAAATTGAACTACGGGTAGACCGCGTAGCGCATATATTTATGCTCAAGGACGCCCTTACCGAAGAGGCAAATCCCTAACGACATAGAGTCAATTACGCGGTAACCGCCACCGGAATGTATTCAGCGGTAAATTACCAACGCTTGCTACTGATTTTGAGGGGTATTTTGATGAAGAGGAGTATGCTGAAAGGTATGAATATTCTGATATAGAAAACAGTGGTAATAGTGAAAATGAATGTGAAATGGAAGAGGATATTTGTGGTGCGGCTAGTGATGATGAGATGGAAATAGAAAATGAAACTTTAGACGATAGTGAAGACAGTGAAGATAGTTGTTCAAGCTCTATTCATGACGCTTCCACCATTGTGAAGAAGAGAAGGAGCAAATCTGGAGTTGGAGGTTATGAAGAAACTGTGAAACCAACTGCCATCGAGGAATACAACAAGTACATGTCCGGAGTAGATAGGCTTGATCAGTTTTTGTCATACTACAATTTCAATCATAGGACAAACAAGTGGTGGCGAAAAGCTTTCTTTTGTTTGCTTGATATCGCCATATTATAATTCCTTTGTTTTGTATTCTAAGTCGAAACAAGGTCATCGCAAGCTGTCCTTCCTCCAGTTCAGGACACAACTCGCAAGGGAATTGGTCATCTTCAAGTGAGTGTAGTGTATTCCTCAATCTTCCAGCACACAATCTGGGCCAGTTGTTGTCACTTCACCTTCTGCACGTCTAGTTGAGAGACATTTTCCTGATAAAGTTCCATCTAGGCAAAATGGGAAGCCTTGATAATGAAACTGTGTTGTATGCAGCTCCAAAGCTGGCAGACCTAGAAAAACAAGTACATACTATTGCAAATCATGTGGAGTAGGTCTTTGTGTAGTTCCATGTTTTGAACTTTATCATACTAAAACCAACTCGATATATATAGTCCTCATTTTATTGTCAACAAAGTTTTTATTCTTATTCTTTATTCTTTATGTCTCCACAACATACTATTTCATACTGCACTAAATGTATTACAGCACCAATACTAAAATATAAACAAAAACTAGCCGCTAGAAACTAAACAAATAATGGTTACTATTTTGAAACAATAACTAGCTAAAAACTATTATAGACTCACCTGTATTTCTAACAATTCGCGTATAGTTTGTTAGTGTTGGGTTTCTCCAAGATCTATAGAGCTACTAGTTACTGTATTTCTTTTATTCGACAGTTTTCCTAAGCCTTGCGCCTTAGTTTGGTCTAGATTCCACTTGCTATTTCTTTGCCACGCGGCTTTGGGCGTTACCCGTGTTACACAAAAACAGCGCCCGCGGCGTGCGCACCCGGATATTAAAATTTGCTTCCGCGGCGAGAGAGTTAAATTTACAAATGGCATTGAGATTTTCTAGATTCTACTGCAATTATAGAAGCAAAAACGAATGCACTTCTATTCACCCATTTTATGCCTAATGTGCTGGTGTAATAGCACATTGTGTTAAAAACACACGACTGAAATAAGCTACTAGTAAGTTTTCTTTGGTGACACCTGCACATTCCTTTATTACAGCATTACAGACCATTACTCTATATCAATGCGAAATTTCAAATATCAAAACAACTAGACCCCAAGCATGCCATGACAAGACAAACTACTTTTTACTCTCTCTCGTTCTCGAAACACAATAAACCGGGAATGGGCGGAGTTTCAAACTAGCAGCTAAAAAAAACAGCATAGCTTTGAGACTATTGCATGCACTCTACAGCTTACCTCTGATTGAAAGTTTACAACTACATCAAGTAGAGTAGCCAAGGATTTCGACAAGACCGGCTTTGAGACGCTATGAAAGCTAAAAAGAACTCCACGCAAAACTTCGTTAGTCTCCGTTAAAAAGCTGCTGCACGATTTATTGCATATGTGGAGTACGCCGTTAAGTATACAGAAACATTAATTTTACCGGAAGTGGCAATTCAAATTATATTTTCTCGATTTCTGGTTCAATCGCTTTTCTGAATACAGCCCAGTTCAACTGCCAGTTTCTCTGCATGTTGAAGGTTTTACCCTCCAGTATTTTAGCACTAAGTTGAGATAAATTGTAGCCTTTTATTAGTATAAAAAACTCAATTTTTTGGTTTGCACCATAAGGTCCCTTTTCCTAGACCCACTCACAACTAGTGGTGTGTTTGAGCACAAATGGTGAGTGAGCCTCCTTAGTTAAGTTACAGGGTAAAGTTAATCTACGGATTCTTTTTAGGGACTATGGGATGGGATCGACCTTTTAGCAAACACAAAAACGCGAGGGTCAAAGCGCAAGATGGCATACGTATATCCAAACATATATAAACAAACAAAAATCACAGATTTTCAATTGTGTTACCCCTGATAGTGTCTGGCTCGTTTCGCTCGCTCACAAATTATCTGAGTTTTTTGGGGGGTTTATGTCCAGAATCCATTTTAAAAGATAATTTAATATTCTACTAGCACATAGGTTTTATTTGCAATGTTTAGTTTCTGTACCAGTCTAACCTCTCATAAATGCCTCGATTTGCTGACTCAAGTATGCTAGTCCTACATCTTGTAAGACATCCAGTAGTTGCCTCCATGTAGGATGATGTCGTTCAGTCCAAAGAGCAATAATTTCACTTTCATAATAAGTACGAGATATCTGGTATTTAATGTCGCTAATTTCCACTCTGGTTGATGCAGATAGTTCCGCATGTTTGCCAGCCAGGGCAGACCAGATCTGAATGCCCATCACTGCCTCAAGTCTAGACAGGACATCTGAATCAATTTTATTGTCTGGTGAATATGAAATCACTGCAGAACCACAAAGACAGGTTGTTTATGTGACATTTAAAAAAGAAAATTATTACCAATACAAATGCTAATGTACACTTTTAAAGAAGCACTTATACTAACACAGGGAGTAAAAATGAGCTCATGTGCAAATGGGCATACATACTAATACAGCTAAAATTGACCTAGACTACATACTTATATAAAAGTGAACACTAAATATAGGGTTACCACAAAAAACATAGATTTTTAATTATACATCCCGTTTCCCTACTTTTAACTGCTAAACTAGTGAAAGGCTAACCTCGCAAGCTTTGAAACTAAGCAATTCCTTGAGCAGAAAAGGTAATTTAGCCTATTGACAGTTTTTCACTTTTGAACACTAGCTACATAATTAGAACTACAATAACTACAAACAAACTTACCTGAAAGAGTTCCTTTATATACTCCATTCTTATTAGCAATCATCAACTCTCCAGTGGACAATACTGCAGTAGATAGCCATTGTGTATCTACATTCCCTTTAGTGGATGCATACTCATATGGAGAAGTACTACTCTTGATCTCTCGTGGTATGTCTCCAACACTTGTAGGCTCCATCCACACCTGTCTTGTATCGGAATAGCTTCGAAGTGTAGAATTCTTATCGACACTAATAAGATGAGATAAATAGGAGGCTACTGTGAAGAAGTGAAAAGGCTGTGTCTCGTTGTTCCACAATGTTTGTGTACTAGTCCTGCCATAACTAGTTGATGCTATGAGAGAGTCAAGGGTGCAGGTAAATAGAATTCCCTCCTTGCCGTCTCCTCCGGTGAAGTAGAAATTACTTTCATGGAATGTAGACTGCATCTCATTGCATGGTATAGGTAAAGGGTCTGCAGTCATCCAGTGGTCGTCCACTAACACTTCAACTACATCCAAGTCATTGCCATGTAAACCACACCCACCAGCAACTACCAGGACTTCTGGAGATCCTCCACTGACTGATGATACATAGTAGCGACGAGTGGGCATGGCAGGTAGTGTACTCTCCCAGTCTAGACCATTCGTACTCGTCCACAGAAGGTTAGTGGGTTTATAAGTGGAGAGATCCAAACCACCAATTAACACAAATTTGGATTTGTAGGTTGTGAGAAACGAGTTGGAATACGGTCTTGTAATGGTTTCCCATGAGTGAAGGTCAGCAGAGGAGACGTGAAGTCTGCAGTAATAATCGAGTATTACTACAGTGTCACGCAGTGCTGCACAAAGTGCAGAACTAATGGAGTCCTTCCCCTCCCATGTATGGCAGTGTTTCCAGTGTAGTCTGGCAAGAGGATGAAGGAGATTGTTCTGTAAACATTGGAAACATACAACACAAACAATAGTATAATTTCAATATGACAAGGTGTATCACCTTTCCTAGCATTTTACATGACTGCACAAAAAATATTTCCTTTAAATAAAGATTTCAAGCTCAGCAAATAGAATGACGAGCAACCTCTGATTTTATGGGTAAAAATTGGAATATTGGTTACCAAAAAACGATGAGGGAAGATACTTTCCTGTTTTAGTGACTCGTATCTGTACATTGTTATTTCTGTCTTTTTGGGCTCCCTATTTATGCCTAGGTCATGTAACAGCATTTCAGATGCACTTGGTATCTCAATGGTGTAAGAAAAGGAGGAGGGCTTACAGGGCATAAGCTCCCCATAATTTTGGTGGCCCTTATAATGTTGGGGCAAAATCTAAAGAAGTGATTTCTCATGTTAACTCTTTGGTGTCTTATATTCTCAACTGATCAAGAGCAAACGTTTATTGAACTTAAATATGCCTCAAACTCTTCCAATGCATTCTTAGCCAACACAAATATCGTAGTCTAGCGTAGCCAGACATTTTACAGAAACACTACACGGGGAAAGGGTCTAGTTTCAAACCTATATACCGATTTATACCAGACGAAAACATTCCTGCATGACCAATGAAATCTAAATCATTGTAAGCATATCACATGATCAATTGAGGTCTGTGCAACCAGAAGACAATGACTCCATTCAAATTATTGTGCAGTATTGCTAAGCAACTAGACCGACCACAGGCTGTGAATACCATTACATTGCATTCTACGAGTACATGGAGTATACAGGCCTGGCTCCAGACCCTTTCCTTGTGTAGTTATCTGGTATAGGGTCTGGCTACCATACATCTATTACTTTTAACCTGCACCATACCCTTTACCAAATGTATTCATTATCATTGTTA